>Ga0308011_10000097_pt1 | contig 48093 bp, 44 predicted proteins | sample Neamet177_FD_203144 | JGI IMG/M metagenome (GOLD analysis project Ga0308011, IMG submission 203144) | Marine microbial communities from water near the shore, Antarctic Ocean - #177 | ecosystem: Environmental > Aquatic > Marine > Unclassified | place: Southern Ocean | collected 2014-07-25 | reverse complement strand
TTTAACGTTAGTTTTTTTTGTTAAATGAATAATCCCATGAAGTTTTTCTCTGTCATTTACATGAATAGCTGATTTTTTAAGTTCTTCTTCAAAAATTAAGCTATTAGAGTTGGCTAAAGTTTTAAGGTATAGCGTATGTAATGTACTAGCGTAAGGGAACTTGTTTTTTAGTTCTATAATAGAATCCAAGTCAGTGCTTTCAAGAGATTCAGGGTGGTTAATAAAATATGTTATTTTATCTGTATTCATTACCAGTTTGAAGATAATTTATTAATGATGTCTTGAGAAATTTTAGTATTTATATCTTCTAAAAGTTGCGTTTCAACTGTACTTAAATCTTGAGCGGAGCTATAATCAGAAAATTGAGTAAAATTCTGTTCAAAACTTTCTTTATCATTTACTGTATTAATGATAGTAACCTTAATTGTTATTTTTAATCTGTTTAATGCTGCTGTTTCGTTATTTTGTAAAGCAACAGGATTTGTGTTATAGCCTATAATTACACCACTAATTTTAATATCAGAATCTAAATCTTTCAATTTTAATTTTGTTCTACCAATCATAAAGTCTTTCAAAAAATCAGAGAATTGACCACCATAACCAGCAGGAGCATTTGCAGCTTGTTCTTCAAAGTTTGATACAGAAAATGTTTCGGCATTAATACTTCCATCTACAAAAGAATAGGATACGCATCCCTGTAATCCAATTAGTAATAATAAGTATATAAATAGTTTCATTATAATTAAACGACTAAATCAAAAAAAATATTTGATGTGTTTTACAAATATAATGGTTTTGATTTAGATTATTGTGATTATTTAAATTGATTTGGTGCAAGAATAGAGTTGAGTGTTTATGTCTTTTGGATATACGTCTTTTATGTATTAAGGTTTGGAGTAGGTTAAATATAAAGAATCAATTGAATTAGGATTTATAAATTACTTTATATTCATATTTTAGATAAAGTTTCTGTGTTGTTTTAAAGCCCACAATAATAGTACTTTATAACTAAATTAAGGTTAGGTTTATAATTCTTAACCTAATTATAAGCCTAAAAATTAAAACTCCTTATAACTTAATAGTTATAAGGAGTTTTTAGTACCCAGGAGGAGAGTCGAACTCCCACGCCTTACGGCACACGCCCCTCAAGCGTGCACGTCTACCAATTCCGCCACCTGGGTATTTATTGCCAGTCTACCATCCCGATAGCTATCGGGACCGCCACCTGTGTATTTCCAATCTAACCGTCCTACTAACTATCGGAACTGTAATAATGTAAATACTATTGTATACAAAAAAAGACAGTTAAAAACTGTCTTTTTTGTGTTTGTGATCTGGCTGGGGCTCGAACCCAGGACCCTCTCCTTAAAAGGGAGATGCTCTACCAACTGAGCTACCAAATCTCCGTTTTACTGGTGCAAAGATATATACTTTTTTATTTATAACCACATAAAAATAAAAAAAAATTAATTTTTTTTACTTTTATTTTTTAACTGATTGAATTGTAGCTAACTTTGAATTATGAATATTTTATTAATTGGCTTTATGGGATGTGAAACACCATGCTATAATGAAAATATGAAATGTCTATTCAAAAAGACCTTAAGGAAAGTAATGGATAGGCATATATTATTTTTCTACTTTTATGAAGGTATATTAAATATAATTTATTAAATTTACCTTTCAATTTAGTTATATTTAAAATTCATGAAAAAAGAATATTACTCTACTATAAAAAAGTATTATAATGATGATTCTAAAGACTTTATGAATAGGTCAAATCATAATTCTATTTTAATTAAATTGCGTGATAACTTTAGAGCTGAAACAGATAAAGTTGAATTTAAAAACTGCTTGGAAATAGGGTTTGGATCAGGGCTTGATCTAGAGTATTTTTGTTCAAACAATAAAGAATCTAATTTATATGGAATTGACATTTCTGAAGGCATGTATGCTGAAACTGATAAGTTGTTGAAATCAAAAAATATTTTGAATTTTAACCTGAAAGTAGGTTCTATTGAGGATGTTAAGAATTTATTTATTGATCAAAAATTTGACCACATTTATGTTCATTTTGGCGCATTAAATACCGTAAATAATATTGAAGAAGTTCAATATTATTTTAAAGAAATATTGACTAAAGAAGGAAAAATGGTATTAACCTTTGTGAATAAATGGTATTTAATGGCAATTTTAAAACCTGTATTGAAATTAAAAATTAAAAAATTTAAACATAGAAGTCGATTGGGTAAAGTTTGGGGTGGGTATTCACCAGATAATTTTATTAAAAGTAGATGTTATTCTTCAAAAGAAATAAAAACGTTTTTTAATGAATTTGAGATTGAAAAAAAGAAAGGGTTTTGCATACTTTATCCTGCTTGGTATGAACAACGGTTAGTTAAAAAATATCCAAAAATCACAAACTTATTTTGGAAAGTAGATACCTTTCTTCAAAATACTTTTTTATGGAATTTTGGTGAGTACACTTTATATGTCTTTAAAAATAAGAAATAATTCTGAATTTAGTTTGTCATTAAGTTCTGATGGCGTTACTTTTAACTCTCTTATCTCAGACGTTAACATAATTTGACTTGTAAAAGCTTCAATAATTGCTTTTTCAAAATGTTGTAAATCGACTTTTTTAAGTTCTAAATTTCTGTTTTTAGAAACTAGTTTAGCAAATTCAAATTGACTTATAAATTTTGAGTATGAGATATGAATTGATTTATGAAAATCTAAGGTCATCAATTCAACTAAATGTTTCGCTAATTCAGTTAATGTAATAAATGACATCATATTATCACCTTTTCCATAAACAGGAACAAGGTTATTAGTCGTAATGTAATTTTTATAAAACCCATTAAACCATGAACCATTTCCAAGTACCCATGGCACTCTGACTAAACATATTTGTACTGAATTATTTAGATTTTGATTTTTTATAAAAGGTTTTTCAGCTATGTGGTATTGTTTAGCAAAACTAATTGGGTTTAACTTATTTCCTTCAACAATTGGGGCAGTACTATTACCATACATTAAACTGCCTGATAAGTAATAAAGTTTAGATGATGGGGCAAATTTATTTAAATAGGCTAATAATCTTTTATTAGCCTTTTTTCCATTAATTGTAGCAAGCATTCTACCAATTTTTCGCCATTTGGTTGAATTTAGTCTTGCAAAATGGTATACAAAATCTGGAGTTGATTTTAATTTAGACCAATCAAAAGTTTCTAAATCTCCGTAATAAACAGTGCAATTGGGAGTGTTTATTAAATTAGATTCTTTTGTTCTTATAAGTAAATGAAAATGCGCTTTTTTTGAGGTTAACTTTAGTTCTTTAAAAAATGCAGAACCAATAAAACCTGTTACTCCCAAAATTAAGATATGTTGTTTTGAATCACTTATCATCTTTATATTTTAAAACTAATTTCTGATAATTTTTAGGATGATTTTTTGAAACATAACGTTTAGTTTTAAAGGCTAAATCATAGTCTTTCATGTCATATCCCTTTTTTTTCCACTTTTTTTTCCACGTTTTATTAGTGTAGTTTAACAAAAACAGATTTAACTTTTGTGAAGAAAATATAAACTCTAGTAAACGTTTAACTAAGTTTCTTGAAATTGGTTTGGCTTGGGTGTCTTGTTGAACATAATTAGGAAGTATGTCGTGAATCCAATTATTTGCTTTCATAAGTTGAATATAATCTTGTTTACCATATAATGGAATTAACGTTGACAACTCAACAGCGGTGAAGTAATTTTGTTCCTCAATTATTAAATTTTTGTTTGAAATAAAATAATTCATACAAAAACTGTGTTGTAAATTAAATAGGAAACTAATCTTTTTTAAAATATGCAGCATAGTTCGACACGTCCATAGGTTTGAATTGTTTGTTGTAATGAAAAAGTCAATGTCTGAATTTTTGTCGGCATACATTTTTGAAAGTGACCCTGATATAGAAACAGATCTAACGAATGGGGAAAAATTTATAAGTTTCGCAATTAGTTTAGCTCTTTTTATTCGTTTTTCAGCCTCAATTTTACCCTTTAGTTTTCTATCAATCTTTTCAATTGTATTACTGATTAGATAGATGTTATTAGTCATAAAGATACTTTTATGAGCCACCATTTTATCTAATGTCTGTTTTAATTCTTCTCTAGAACATACGGTGTCTAAATATTTATGAAGTTCATTTAAAGTTAAAGGAAATGAAAAATAATCAAAATATTTTAAAGTTTTTAACACGCTATCCTCTACTATTGTATGTTTTAAATTAGTCATGATAATTATTTTAATATAAATTTTATAGTTTCTAAAACTATTTTAATATCCTTATACAAAGTTACTCTTTTAGCATACGCCTTATCTAACTTATATCGAATTCTTAAGTCGTGTGTTGATTCAATAAACCCTTTATAACCATGTGCTTGTGCTAAACCAGTAATGCCTGGTTTAACATTTAAACGAGATGAGAAATTAGGAATTATTTTATTAAATTTATTCTCTTCAAATATCATCAAAGGTCTTGGGCCAACAACGCTCATTTTTCCTAATAAAACGTTAAAGAACTGAGGTAATTCATCTATACCATATTTTCTTAGGGAATGACCAAATTTAGTTACTCTTTGATCACCAAAAGTGGCAGAAACATAGTTTGAGTTTTTGTTTTTCACCATTGTTCTTAGTTTGTAACAATTAAAGTAACGTTCATCTTTACCAACTCTTTTTTGCGTAAATATGGGGTTTGATTTTGTTTCTATGAAAATTATAATAAACAGAATAGGGAATAGCCAAGAAATGAAAAACACAATAACAAACACTGAAAATAACACATCAAATATCCGCTTAAGTATAAATTGTATGTTTAATTCTTTCTTTTTTGTAGAAATTAAACTGATTGAGTTGAAAAATAGAAATGTAAACACACCAATTTGGCGACTTAAAAAACTTTCGGTTAAAAAAGCGATACTGAATATTAGATTAAAGAAAATTAAATAATAATTTTTTGTTTTAACTCCTTCGTAAATTAAAAAAGTAAGCATAAAAATAAGTAATAGGAGTCCAATAAGTCCTGTTTCAACAAAAGTTTGAATATATTGATTATGAAAATTGTATCCTAAAAATCCAGAGTCTTTAGTTGTGCCGTCACCTTGATAAAACTGGTTTTGGATCAACTTAGCATTTAGCATATTCTGTGACGAACCAGGACCAACTCCAACTATAAACGTTTGGCAACTCGTTGTACTGATTTGATATCCAAAATTACTTAACTCTTTACGTAATGTAAAACCATCAAATGTTGTGCTTGGTCTAATGTCTGACTTAAGCTCTAAGAAATTAGTTAAATCTAATTCATTAAATCGAGTTGTAAAATTGTTTGAGTTTATTAAACCAATTGTTCCTATTACGATAAGAAATAATAGAGTGATTCTTTTTTTTAATTTTGTTACGTTTAGTATGTAAAATAATACTAATAGAATTAAAATAAATATAAATATTTTTGATGATAATAATAAAATTATAATTGTGTTAAATACCCCAACAAAAAGCAATGATTTTGTTTGTTTTAGCTGATAGTTTATAAAAATAATGACCAAAGAAAAACTAAATAATAACGAGAAATAAATAGCATTACCATTAAATAAATCGGTTAGTTGATGGTAAAAATACACATCAATATTTTTAGTTTCTAAATAGGTTAATGTGGCGTGAGTTAGTAAAGCAATACCAATTGTGTTAATTCCAAAACTAAAATATAAAAATGTTTTAGTTATAAATTTTTTGTAATCAATAATTGGTAAATTTATAACTAGAAAAGGAACAAATAGGAAGGTTAATTTTTTTATGACCTCATAAGTTTGATCATTTGGGTGTTGACTAATTAGCAGATGAATAGCATAAGCACCAAAAAATAGTATACCTAATAGTATAAACCAATGTTTAGCAGTTACTTTTTTCTTTAAAAATAAAAGGTAAATAGAAAACATCATAAATAGATACAAACAACTTGTACTGGTTTTAGCCGAAAATGGTAAACCAATTAAGATGAATGATGATAACACTATTATTATCTGATATTGTAACTTATTTAAGGTCATTTTTTAAGTAAACCAACTAATTGGTGATGTATTTTTTCAAAATTATAAACGGTTTCAATTTTTGTTAAATTAGTTAGTTTCATTTGGGAAATTACCTCTGTATTTTGTTCGTTTTTTAAAATATTAATTATGTCTTTATAATTAGAAAAATAATAAGCATTATTTCCTAAAACCGATTTATTAAATTCATTTTCGTTTGCAATTATAGCACAACTACACCCCATGGCTTCTAATAATGATGGATTTGTTCCACCTACAGAATGTCCATGAAAGTATAAATTAGAAAAATACCTTAAATCGTTTAAAGTAGTTAAGTCATAAATTCCACCTAAAAACCTAATGTTTTTTTTGTATGTATTAGCTAAGTATTTACCATGTTTAGTGGTAACGTTTCCTATAATAATTAGTTCATCTGTTTCTGTAGCTTCATGTGCTTTTAAAACTGGTTCTATATTGTTTTCTGGTTCTAACCTTGCAATAATAAGATTATATTTTTTTTTAGTTAAGCTATATTTAGCTAAGGTTTTTTCGTTAAAAGCAGTTATTTTTTCAGCACCATACGCTATAAAGTGTGAATTTACATTATATTTAGTTTTAAGGTAATCTTGAATACCTTTTGAATCTGAAATTAAGACATCACTTTGTTTTACAGCCCATTTTTCAGCTACTTTTAGAAAATACTTAACAACTGTACCATATTTTGAACGTTTCCATTCTAAACCGTCCATATTAGTAATTAATTTACTTTTTTTAGGAAACAAAAACCCCCAAATAGAACTGCTTGTATAACCTAATTGAAAAATAACATCAAAGTTTTGTTTTCTTGAATTTAATATTGAAAATAAATCATAAATAAACTGTCCAGCTGTTCCAATTTTTGGTTCTGGGTCGTAACAATGTTTTAGAGTAACATTTTTCCATTTTTTGTCTTGATAGGGATGATTTGAAGAATTGTAAACTACAACGTCATAACCGTTATTAGCTAAATATTCAGCAAAAAACATAGCAAACTGTTCAAAGCCACCATGGTGATTTGGAATTCCTCTTGTGCCTATAATGCCTATTTTCATTTTTTAATTACTTTTAAATAGACAGATTGAGTGATTTCAGCTGTCTTTTTCCAATTGTATTTTTTTTCTATCAACTCTTTCAGTTTTGGTGAGTATTTCTGATTATAACTAGAGGTGATAGCTTCCGTTATAGATATAACGGAGTGCGGGTCACAAAAGATAGCGTAATCTTCAAAATAATCTTTAGTATCCCCGTTTGGAGACACAATTAGCTTACAACCTAAATAGGCTGCTTCCAATGAAGACAGTCCCGTAGTTTCAAACCAACTAGGTAAAATGTGAATAGCCGACTGAAGGTAGTATTTAATTAATTCATTTTGATTTATTTTTGAAATAAAAGTGACATTATCACCAGCCTCATTTTTACATTTTTGATAGTATTTAGTGTGGTTTGGGGATGGATTACCTATGATGGTTAATTCAAATTTACTACCATTTATAGCTTTTATTAAATTAAGTTGATTTTTTCTTGGTTCTATTGACGCTACGCATACTATTTTATACTCACTTCGTTTTACATCAGTAGTTGCATTAAATGTATTACTATCAACTGCGTTTGGCGTAACTTGAGTTGGAACATTAATTCCATACCGTTTTGTTAACCTTAGGGTTTCACTATTAGAATTTGGTAAAATATATGCGGCTTGCTTTAGTATTTTTTTAATACTTCTTTTTTGACCTAATAAAAAGTAAGGTGTGTAGTATATTTTTTCTTTACCTAATATATGTTTAATTGTAGCTTTTAAATATTCAATGCCATCAACGCCAAACAGTCGTGTTAATAATCCCATTTTACTAAAGGGACTTTGAGTTTTATAAAAACTATAATCTACATATATTGGAGATAATACAAACGGCTTTTTAGCTTTTGAAATTACATTTAGAATAACTTCAGGTCTGGTAATGTTAAAGAAATGAATTAAATCATAAGACGAAAAGTCTTTCACTTGTGGTGTGTAAAAATCAACTTCAGTACCCAAATTTCTTAATTCTAGAGCTGTATTTTCCATCTGAATAGTGTCACCACCTAATACAGAATGTATACTTAACCTACTTACAAAGAGTATTTTCATGATTTGAAATATAGTTTAGCTGTAAATAAATTTAATTTAGGATAAAATACCACAACCCACACTATATATTCTATTTCGTTAAATAAATGACTTCCTGTAAATTGGTATATAAAAAGACTGAAAAATAAGGACAATCTAAAAATATCAAGATAAACTTTAAATTTTACAAATAAATAGAATTGGATTAATAATTTTAAGCTAAACCCTATTATGCCATACGTCACTAAAGCTTCAGCCATGGCATTTGGTATTCTGGCTACATCTGGAACACCCATAAATTTATAATAATAAATTAAGACATCTCGCCCAATTAGTTTAAACTGACCTAAACCAATGCCAAAAAAAGGATTGTTATTGTTTAACGTTAACCAAGCTATGTCAAACGATTCGTATGTTCTTCCTCTTCCTGAAGTATCTACTCCCGTTATTATGTTTTCTAATCTGTAAAATAACGGGTTGTCTGGAAAAATAAAATAGACTAAGGTTAAACCAATACAAAAAGAAACCAATAGAAATAGTAAGGCGTGCCTTGTGTTTTTAAAGGTAATAAATTTGTAAAAATAGACGAGTATTACTAATAGTATGGACAAAACAATTACTGCGATTATACCTAAAGAAAAAGACAGCGCTAAACTTAACATTATGGACAGTAATAACAAGGCGTCTTTTTTAGTAAAGTTGGCAATTACCTTCCAAAAATAATAAAAGAATAAGGGAAGCAAAGCGAATGAATAAAAGGAGGCTTCTGTTTCAAAAAGTTTTAATCTTGGAATTATTTTATAACCAGGAGTAAATGGAATTAAATACCAAAAAACGGACAATAATCTCCCCGTTACTATTGAAAGTATGGCAAGGAGTGTAAAAATGAAGTTAAGTTGAACCAATTTTTCAATTATATATTCAATTTTAGTGGCATTTTTATAATAACTCACTACCGCACTGATGTATATTACCATCAGTCCAATTAGGATAGTGGAAATAGTAAACGATTTAAGATTAACGCCTATAAATAAATGAATTATACTAAATAGTAATATAAAATATAATGGTATTTTCATTAACTTTAAATCGCCATTTTCTTTAAGGTAATAAAATAAAAATGGACTTAGAATTATTGAAAATTTTAAGCCAAAAGGAAGCATAAAACTGTTAAAAAAGTAAAACAGAACAATGAGTCCAAAAGATGTGGTTAATGATAATTTCATTCAGTCAATACCTTAAAATTTGTTTTATAATATTTTATGTAAATAAAGTAAAGGCTAAATATACAAAGAATAAAAAATAATAGTTTCAAACTATAATTGTCAAACCAAGCTGTGCCACTTCCAAAAAATGACGGTATAAAAAGTAAAGCAATATTTAGAATTGATTTTTTATTTGAATTAAACTTTTGAGCAATTTTATAATGAAGAATAAACATACTTACTATTGTGGAGAATGCTAAACCAATAAGCATTCCTACACTTGTTTTATATATAAGTAAACCGGTTATTATTCCTACAACATTGATAGATGTAAATAGCAATACCATTTTTAGATTAAATTTTTCATGACCTGAAGCGTTCAAAAAGTAATTTGGAATAATTGTAAAAATAAAGAAAAATTCAAAAATGCTAAACCATTTTATGTAATCGGCCATTTCGTTAAATTTTTCAGTACCTAACCATATCGAAAAAATAGGCTCAGAAAGTAAACAGAATAAGCAGAGTAAAATAATAGAAAAAACTACGGATATGTTTCTTGTCGTTAAATACATATTAAATATAAATACTTTGTCTGCTTTATTTTTAACAATTTGTGGAAAAACCCATGACGTTAATGCACCAATTGCCATATGAATATGATTAAATAATGTGGAAACAATGGCATAAAGTGTTAAGGTTACTAATCCAAATTTATAAGACACTATAAATCTATCACCTTGATAGGTAAGGATAACGGCAATGGATTGAAGCCAGATAAATAGTGAGTAATTAATTTCTTTTTTTATCAATACTTTAGATAATGTGAATTTAAAAGAATAATTAGGTATAAATTTTACTAATTGTGAATAATTAACTACTAAACCAATCAATGCGGTAAAGGCTGTAAATAGTAAAATATAAACTATGTTTTGAGTTTGATAAGTGATTATAATGTTACCCAATACAGTGACTAATTTGATTAAAATAGTTATGATAGTTACATATTTAAAGTTTTCAAATGCTCTATATACATTATATAAAATTTGCTCAGTTAATTTAGTGAATATAATAAAAGCGCCAATAAATATACAGCTAATTAGTTTTTCCTTAATTTCTGAATTGTCTATAAAAACATCATACTTATAAATTGAAAATGAAAGAATAGAAATTAAAAGAATAACTAAAATAGATATTAAAATATTTAAGGATAAATTGACATTAAGAGTCGTTTTTATTTCGTTGTGATTAGCATTTGATATGGCTTCAGAAATGTGTTTGTATGTTGAAAAATTAAGGCCTAAATTAACCGTTTGAAAAACAATTATTACTGTATTTACAAACATCCATATTCCATAATCCTCATCTCCTAATTGATATAAAAATAGGGGAATTGATGCAAATAAAATAAGTGGCGATAATACAACTTCTAAAATGTTCCAAATAGAATTTTGTAAGTTGTTTGAAGACGTAATAGATTTATTTTTCATCTTTATACCAAAAAATAAATATTGATGTAATAAAGATTGAGAATAAAAATAATAAGCTTAACTTTATAGTAAATGAGCTTAGCTGTGATTTTTTACTGACTTGAAATGCTTCAAATTGATTTAGTAAATTCACATTGTTATTATTTTTTAAATTTCTTTCAAGTTGAATTAATTGTGTTATTTTTTCGTTTTTTAGTTGGAGTAAAGGTAGTAAATATTTTGCGTCTGGTAAAATCAAATTGTTAATGGTAATTAACTCGTTTTTCAATTTGTTAATATTAGCAGTCCAACTTTGGTGTTGAGTTAAAATTTGTGCGTTCGAAAACTCATCTCGTTGCAAATAGAGTGTTATTGCAGTTTGCAGTTTTGTAATAGAACCATTTTTTACTACTTTTAAATGAACGTAAAATGGAATTTCACCCTCTGTAAAGTCTTCATGTAGTTTTGAGTTTACAATATTTTTAGCTTTTAAGCTTACTATGTTTGAAGCTAATTTTGTGTCAATATTTAATAAATCACCTAATTTATTGTATTCTTTTAAATCAACTAATTGATCTAAATCAAATAATAAATCACCATAATACTTTTTATTAATAGAGTTAAATACATAACCTAATTTAACTGTAGAATAGGTTTGTGTTTTAGTGTATTTTAAAATAAAAATAAAACTGAAAATTACAAATAAGAGTACTGAATATCCCCAGTACTTCTTAAGTCCTTTTAAAAAACACATTAATAGATATTTATAATAATCTATAGCTTGTCGAATTAATAAACCAAGAGTCGTATTTTTTTGATCCATTTTACGTTTATTATTTGCTGAGTTAAAACTACTTTAATTAGTAATACGATTAAGAGTTTTAAAGGGTTGCTTTTCTTTAATAGTATATTTTTATGACAATAAAAATAGAGTTTTACTTACTTGGTCTTAAATTTACTAAAAATCAATCAGATAGACATCTACTTTTTTATTTATAACCAAATGAAAAAATTAATTTTTTTACTTTTATTTTTTAACTGATTGAATTGTAGCTAACTTTGAATTATGAATATTTTATTAATTGGCTTTATGGGATGCGGAAAAACTTCTTTAGGAGAGAAGTTGGCTGAGAAAATGAATTTTAAATTCATTGATTTAGATGAAATTATTGTTCAGAGTGAACAATTATCCATAAACGAAATATTTAATGTAAAGGGAGAATCTTATTTTAGAAAATTAGAAACTGATTGGTTGTCTAATTTTGAAGGTGAAAATTTTGTTGTTTCATTAGGTGGCGGTACACCATGTTTTAATGATAATATGAAAATTATTAATTCAATTGGCACTTCAGTTTACTTACAATTGAATTCTGAATCACTTACAGATAGATTAGTCCATTCAAAACAGAAAAGACCATTAATAGAAAGTTTCAAAAACGATAAGGCTAAATTAACTTTAGAAATAGATAAATTATTAAAACGTAGGGAAGTCTTTTATAATAAAGCTAATATTATTTTTGAAGTATCTAATATGTCATCCTCTAAGCTTGACTATCTAATAGGATTAGTTGTTTAAGCTGCTTTAGAGCGCTGTTTTTTTAAGAATTCACTTTTTGGTTCTATTTTATGTGAATATAGTTACTGATAATTATGTACTTACAAAATTAAATTAAATTTATTTGTTGTTATATGTATATTTATGTTACCTTTGTAAGTGAGTAATCACTAACTTAATCAAATTATGACAATTAAACTAACAAATAGACAAGAAGAAATAATACAATCTGCAGGGAAAATTATGTCTATAAAAGGAGTTAGTGGGTTAACAATAAAAAATTTAGCAAATGAAATGGGGTTTTCTGAAAGTGCTTTGTATAGACACTTTAAAAGTAAAGAAGAAATAATAGTTACTATGCTTGAATTTTTAGCTGATACAATGAATGATAGGTTCAGTGAAGCGATAAAAAAAGAGTTAGTAGTAGAGGATAAATTTAAGAATATATTTAATACTCAATTTGATTTTTTCGCAGAGTTTCCATATTTTGTGACAGCAATTTTTCCCGATAGTTTAATGGATGAAAGTCCAAAAATTAATGAAACAATTTTTAAAGTAATGCAAGTAAAAATTAAACACTTAATGCCTATTGTTATACAAGGACAGCAAGAAGGTGTGTTTACTAATGAAATTACATCTGAGCAATTAATTCATATTGTTATGGGTAGTTTTAGACTACAAATGTTTAAATGGAGAATTAATAAATTTCAATTTGATATTAAAATTAATGGTGGCGCTATGATTCATGCTGTTTTAACTCTAATAAAAACAAAATGAAAATTTTAAGATACATATTAATAGGTGTTTTAACATTATTTGGTTTGTTGACACTGTTTTTATCAACATCAGTTATCTTTAATCTATTTGGGATTAGAGCTATGGAAGGTGATTTTGTAATGTTTGTTGTCGTAGCAAATTTTATAAGTAGTGTGCTTTATTTACTATCTGTTTATGGTTTAGTCATGTTCCAAAAATGGTCAGTTTATCTTTTAGGTATTTCATCCGTTATACTCATAATTGCTTTTATTGGTTTAAAATTACATATCAATGCAGGTGGCTTGTATGAATTTAAAACTGTAAACGCAATGATTTTTAGATCATCTTTAACTGTTCTTTTTACTGTTTTAGCTTATATCACCTTAAATAATAAATATTCTAACAAAAATCTAAATTAAAAAAAATTTGAATTATGAAGTCAGTAAGTATTCACAAACCTAAGTTTTTATTGCTCTTTTTATTAGGGGTGATTAATATTCAAACTCAAGCCCAAGATATTTGGAGTTTAAATCAATGTATTGATTTTGCAATTGAAAATAATGCAAAACTTAAAATTGACAAAAACAATAACTTAATAGTAGCGCAAAAAGAAAAAGAGATTAAGTCTAATCTAATACCTAAGGTGTCATTAAACGGAGACTATAAATATTATTTTGAATTGCCAACTCAATTAATGCCTATGTCTGTTTTTGGTGGGCCAGAGGAGCAATATAAAGAAGCACAATTTGGTGTGCCGCATAATATAAATGCAAACATACAATTATCAATGCCTCTATATAGTCCTGAACTTTATGGTGGTATTGAAAAAGTAAAATTAGCAACTGAAATTTCTGAATTACAGCTTCAAAAAACAAAAGAACAGCTAATGTATGATGTATCATACTACTATTTTAATGCGCAAATATTAAAAAGCCAAATCAATTTTATTGAAGGTAATTTAAAAAACACAGAACGTTTATTTGAAAACGTTCAATTGTTACATGAACAATTGTTGTTAACCAAAACTGATGAGGACAAGATAGCATTGAAAGTGCAATTATTAATAACTAAAAAGGAAATCGTTAATAGTAAATACCGTCAAGTAATTAATGGTTTAAAATTACAATTAGGAATGGCTTTAAACGAAAAGTTTGAAATAGAGCCACACATTGAAAAAGAAGCCTATAGTGATTTTTCACTTCAAGAAACAATTGATATGAAATTGGTAAATAAACAATACGAAATGCTTAACTCAGATTTAAGTACACTTCAAAAAAAACGTTTTTTACCTTCAGCTTATTTATATGGCTCTTATGGTACTATGGGATATGGGTTTTCAGGAGAAACTAATGAATTTTTGAATTTTTATAATATGGGGTTTACTGGTGTAAAAGTTAGTTATCCGTTATTCAATGGAATGGTAAAAAAACATCAAGTTAATCAGAAAAAAATTGAATTAGAAAATAACATAATCCAGCAATCTTTAATAAAAGATAAAAGTGAAATGCAAATAGATAATGCAATTTTACAACTAAACGTGGCGCAAGAAACATATACATCTTCTTTAATTCAAATTGAATTAGCACAGTCAATTTATAATCAAGTTTTATTGCAGCAAAAAGAAGGGGTAGCAAGTTTAACCGAAGTCATTTTAGCTGATGTGTCATTAAGTGAAGTTCAGCAGAATAATATTTCAGCAATAATAGATTATCTGAAATCAGATTTAGAATTAAAAAGATTGACCGGAAATATAAAATAGTAAGCATAAAATTAGAATCATAAATTTCAAACATTACTCACTTTAGAGGTGAAAAAATTAAAAATAATGAAAAAGATAATAAACATATTAATACTAGTGGCTTTGATAGCAATAGTAGTCGTTCAGTTAAAAAGTAATAAAGACGTAGCAGTGAATAGAGTTTACCATTATGACAAAGAACAGGTTATAATGGTAAGTGCTTTAAATATTAGTGCAACTAATGTAGATGAAAAGTATGAGTTTACAGGTGTTTTTGATGCTAAAAAAGAAGCAAAGGTTAATGCCGATATTCAAGGTAAAATCATAAAGTACTTTGTAGATAAAGGGAGTGAAGTTAAAAAAAACCAACCGTTACTAAAGTTAGATGATGAGTTATTAAAACTACAATTAGAGGCTATTAATGTTAAAATTGAAGGATTTGAAGCAGATAGAAAACGTTATCAAGTGCTGACAGATGCAGATGCTATTCAAGGAGTGAAATTAGAAAAAATATTAATAGGATTAAGAGCAGCAGAAATTCAGAAGAAAACATTACTAGCTCAAATTGATAAAACAACAATTAGAGCACCATTTTCTGGTGTTGTGACAATGAAAATGTCTGAGGTTGGTTCTTTTGCTGCACCTGGTGTACCGTTAGTTATTTTGACAGATATTAGTGATCTGAAGTTTAAAATTAATGTAACAGAAAGTGATTTGAATTTATTTGCATTAAATGAAAAGTATCAAATTCAGTCTGATGCATACCCAGAAATGACAATTGAAGGAATAGCAACAGCTGTTGGTAATAAAGGTAATATGGGGAATAGTTTTCCTATTGAATTTGCGATTAAAAATAATAAAGACAAAAAAATCAAATCAAAAATGTTTGGTAAAGTAGTTTTAGATGATACTAATCAACAAGATGTTATTACAATACCATCTTCTGCAATTATAGGATCAGATATAAAACCAAGTGTTTATGTAATTGTTGATGGGAAAGCAGTTTTAAAACCAATTACTGTATCTAAAAGGTTACAAAATAGAGTTATTGTAAGTAGCGGGTTAAAAACATCAGATCAAATAGTAACAAGCGGGTTTATTAATCTATTTGAAGGCGCAAATGTAACTGTAAGATAAAAGAAATACAGGTTTTTCGCAATAACTTCTGTTGTAAATAAATTAAGTTTTATCTAAAATAGAATAATATAGCGTTTACCAATCTTTTGACTAAAACTAAAAATATTAATTATGAATATTACAGAAATATCAATCAAACGACCCTCACTAATAATAGTGCTTTTCAGTGTGCTAATTCTATTAGGATACATAGGGTTTAGCAATTTAAGTTACGAATTAATGCCTGATTTCAATCAGCCAGTAGTTGTAATTAAAACAGTATATCCAGGGGCAGAACCTCAAGAGGTAGAAACATCAGTGTCTCGAAAAATTGAAGACGCTTTATCTAACCTTGAAGGGGTAGATTATTTAGTGACAAAGTCTTTACCAAATGCATCAGTAATTATAGCTAATTTACGTTATGGTACTGATTTGGATAAAGCCATGCAAGATGCCCAAAGGTATATTGATAATATAAGGAAAGATTTACCAGAAGCTATTCTTAGTCCAGTAATGAGTAAGGTATCACCTAATGATTTGCCAATTATGTCTATTTCAGCTACAAGTAATCTGCCTGAAACAGAATTTTATCAGTTAATGATTGATGATTATTTACCTCAAATTCAACAAATAAAAGGGGTCGCTGAAATTACTGTTCTAGGTGGTGAAGAAAGAGAGATTCAAGTTAAAATAGATCAAGATAAACTAAGTTTATATAAATTATCATTGTTACAAGTTGTAGAAATGATAAATAGGTCAGGTTTAGATTTACCTGCAGGAACAATTCAAACTGAAACAGAAAGTAATTCTGTTAGGTTAACTGGTAAATTTACAAAGTTAACTGATATTGAAAATGTTCAAGTGGCCATGCCTCAACCAGGCAGTCCTGTTTATGTGAAGGATATCGCTGTTGTGACTGATGGTATAAAAGAAATTACTTCTGTAAGTAGATATAATGGTAAAAAAGGAATTGGGATTTTATTAAAAAAACAAGGAGATGCAAATGCCGTAGATGTTTCTGAAGCAGTTAAAGGCAAGTTTGATTTAATTGAAAGTCAAAACGCTGAAAAAGAAATAGAATTTATTATAGCAGATGATAGTACCGATAATACAATTGCAGCTGTAGAAAGTGTTGTGATGGATTTAATAATGGCAGTTGTTTTAGTGTCAATTATTATGCTATTATTTTTAAGAAGTTTTCGTAATTCATTAATTGTGTTAGTAGCAATTCCAACTTCATTAGTAACAGCTTTTGCTGTGATGTGGCTATTAGGATATACACTTAATCTGATGACCCTTTTAGCTATGTCTTTAATTGTTGGTATTTTGGTAGATGATGCTACTGTTGTACTGGAAAATATTCAACGTCATTTAGATATGGGAAAACCAAAACGACAAGCGGCAATGGAAGGACGTATGGAAATTGGTTTCTCAGCCATTTCAATTACTTTAGTTGATATTGTTGTGTTTTTACCAATACTTTTTTTACAAGTTTTCGTAGCAGATATGTTACAACAATTTTCTGTTGTAGTGATTACTTCAACGTTAACAAGTTTATTAGTTGGGTTTACATTAACGCCTTGGATGGCGTCAAGAATGGGGAAGTCAGAAGACTTACAACCAACCAATTTCTTTAATAAATTCTTATTGTGGTTTGAGAGACAATTAGATCGATTTACAGATTGGTATGGTGGTCAATTAAAATGGGTGTTAAATCACAAAATTGTTTTTGGATTAGGTATTGTTTTCTTATTTATGATGACTGGTTTAATGTTTAAACAAGAAATAATAGGGAAAGAGCTAATTTCAACAGGAGATCAAGGTAAATTCAAATTGAGTTTAGAGTATGATAAATCTACTTCAATTCAAAAAAATAATATTATTTCACAACAAGTGGAGGATTATTTAATTCACCAACCAGACGTTTCAACGGTATTTAGTAATATTGGAGGTCCAAGTACAGGGTTAGGTTCTTTAGGATTAGGCTCTCCAAATAAAACAGAATTTACAATTCAGTTAAAGTCAAAAGAAGAACGTAATAATCAACCAACCGAAACATTTATGAAAGACTTGCGTGATGCTTTAAAAGTATCATATCCAAGTGCGAATTATTCAATGGCGGCTTTAGGATTGATTCCACGTTCAGCACCAATTGAAATTACATTGAGTGGGGCAGACGTGAATATTGTAATGGAAAGTGCAAATGTTCTAAAATCTGTAATTGAAAAAATACCTGGTTCAGATAATGTCCGTTTGTCAGTTGAGGAAGGAAGTCCTGAATATAAAATTGTTCCAAATAAAGACAAAATGCAACGATTAGGTTTAACAACCGCTTATGTAGCTATGAGTTTAAGAACAGCTTTAGCAGGGAATGAGGATGCAACAATCACGCAAAATGGAACAGAATATCCAATCAGAGTTTGGTTGGACAATGTGGATAGAGAGAATTATCAAGATATTGCAGATATGACTATTGTAAACCCAAAGGGAATGTCAATTAAAATATCTCAATTTGCTACTGTGGAACAAGATAATTCACCTTCATTATTAGAAAGAAAAGATAGACAGTCGGCAGTCACTTTAACTGCTGATGCTTTAGGTCGCCCTTCAGGTTCTGTTGCTGATGATGTATTAGCTTATGTTAACGATAATCCATTACCAGAAAGTGTACAAATGACTTGGGGGTCTGATATTAAAAGACAAACCGATAGTTTTGGTGCTTTAGGTCAAGTTTTATTGATTTCGTTTTTATTAATTTACTTAATTATGGTTGCGCTTTATGACAGTTTTGTTTACCCATTTGTGGTATTGTTTTCAATTCCAGTAGCAGTAATTGGAGCGTTATTAGCGTTGAATTTATCAATGAGTAACCTAAGTTTATTCGCGCTTTTAGGAATGATTATGTTAATGGGATTAGTAGTTAAAAATGCAATTTTAATTGTTGATTTCACAAACCAATTGAAAGCACAAGGAATGTATTACAAAGATGCTTTGATTGAAGCTGGAAAAGGCCGTATGCGTCCTATCTTAATGACTTCAATATCTATGATTGTTGGTATGTTACCTATTGCATTAGCTTCTGGTACAGCTTCAGAATGGAAAAACGGATTAGCATGGGTGATTATTGGTGGGGTAACATCTTCATTAATATTAACAGTATACCTTGTGCCTGTTGTGTATTACGTGGTGGATTCGATAAAAGAAAAGTTTGAAAACAAATCAGAAATAGAATTAAAGGAAGAGTAAGTTTAAAATTTAGGTAACAGTAAAAAAAACTTTTGTTTGGGAGTGTACTAATTAATACTTCAAAATAAAAAGTCATAAATTAACTCACCTTTTTGCTTGGGGTGGGTTAGTTTTATTACTGTGTGATGGAATTGGTTGAGGTTTTTTATCTCTATAGTGTAAAGAATATAGTCTGTTTTAAATTGAAAATAGACTAACTAAAAAAACTAAAAAAATGAAACAAATTATATTAACGATTACTTTATTATCAGCACAGTTAATGTTGTTTTCTTTTAGTCTGACAAAAGAACCTACTACTCATACTTTAACAGTAAAAGTGTTAGACTTAAGAAACTCAAATGGAGTTGTTCAGTTTACTTTGTATAATAAAGACGGTTCAATACCTGATGAGAATTTTGAAAGTTATTACCGTCAATTGAATTCTAAAATAAATAATGAGTCTTCAATTATACGTTTTTATAATTTGCCATTAGGGAAATATGCAATTAATATCTTACATGATGAAAATAAAAATGGACTAATAGAAAAAGGATGGATTTTTCCAATAGAAGGTATTGGCTTTTCAAACTTTAATTCGATTGGCTTCTCAAATAGACCAAGTTTTAAAAAAGCTAGTTTTAATTTTAAAGGCAATACTACAAAAACGGTAAAGGTAATTTATATGTAAACTAGGTTTACACATTATATTTAATAAAACGACTAAAACAATACGTATGAATATTAAAAAAGCATTTAAAAAATTAACTACTTATCATCATTTTTTTGTATTTTTAATTATTTTAACACTAATTAAAATTGCCAATGTATTTATTACAAGTGGTTTTGAAAAAGGAATTTATTTTGCAGGTTTAGGAGTAGGATTAATTGTTATTTCAACAGTTTTACATTTACTGTTTAGCAAGTTATTTGATAAAAACAAGAGTTATTTAAATTCAATAATTAGTACCCTTTTAATTGTTTTAATGTTGTCTCATGCAGACCCTGAACCAGTAAGAGGTGTATTGGTGATTTTACTTTTATATGTAGCAAAATTCTTTGTTAAATATAAAAAACAAAATATATTTAACCCTGTAGTTTTTACAATTGGTATTATAACACTTTTAGCATTATTTGTTCCATTTTTAGGTATTCCGCCAATGGATTTTACTGGAATTGATATTCGTTTTCCAATCATGGGATATCAAGTGCCTTTGACGTTACTACCAATTACATTAGCTTTAGTAATTAATGTAAACCGAATCAGAAAATATCCATTAGCGTTTAGCTACATTATAAGCTCATTACTATTAGGTTTTGTAATTGGTTCATATGAAAATGATATTTTCTCATATCTTATAATAATAATGTTTGTTGGAGCTGCAGTTATAATTGAGCCTAAAACATCACCGTTAAAACAAAAACATCAAATTATTTATGGTGTATGTGTAGCAGTTTTAATAAGTGGATTGTCGATTATTAGTGTACCAAATTCAATTATAATTGGTTTATTAATTTCCAATCTTGCGTACTTTATCTACGTTCAAAAAATAAATAAAATCAAAAAATAATAAGGTTTTTTAGCAATTTTTAAACAGTGACATTTATCACAACAATAGTTGTTAGTAATTACTAACTTTAACTTATAATAAAAATAATGGTATCATTGAGTTTTGGGGTGATGATTTTTATGAATTTATCATGTAAAAAAAAAGGAAAGTTTGACTTAAGAAGTAATAGAAGGTTTTTAAGAGAAGGGGATAAATTTGCAAGAGATATTTATTTATATTTGATAAATATGGAGAATAGATATTTGCAAATATTATAATATCTGATAATGAAAGTTATGGGGATTAATTAGAAAATAGAAATAAAAGTAAATAAAACATGATAAAAACTATTAAAATAGGATTGGTTTTGACTTTGTCATTAAGTTTTAATCTGTCAGCACAAGAGGAGTTTAATGTGGAAATTGAACCATTTTTAATAACAAATTCTCCAGCTATACATTCTTATTCACTTGGACAAACAACGGATGAGAAATGGGTTATTGTTGGCGGAAGAATGGATGGCTTACATGAGAGACAGCCTAATAATGCTTTTCAAGAGAACGATAATAACAAAAACGTGTTTGTGGTTAACCCAGTTTCAAATCAAACACATCATGCGAGTTTAAGTGTTTTACCAATCTCAATTTATGAGCAGTTACAGTCTACGAATCAAGAGTTTTACCAACGTGGTAATACGCTTTATATTATTGGTGGTTATGGTTATAGTGCTACAGAGAATGAGCATTTAACTTATGCAAATTTAACAGCTATTGATGTAGATGGTTTGTCAAATGCCGTGATTTCAGGAACAACAATAGTACCTTTTTTTAGACAAATACAAGATAGTATATTTGCTGTTACTGGTGGTCAAATTGGTTATTTAGACAGTGTGTTTTATTTAGCAGGAGGGCAATACTTTGAAGGAAGATATAATCCAATGGGACCGTCTAATGGACCAGGATTCATTCAGGAATATACTGATGAGGTAAGACAGTTTAAAATTAGTGATGATGGAGCTAGTATGTCTGTTTATCAGTATTCAGAATTTCATGACCAAGCTAACCTTCATAGACGTGATTATAATATGTCACCGCAAATATTCCCAAATGGTGATAAAGGATTCACAATGTTTAGTGGTGTATTTGACGCAAATGATTTGCCCTTTTTAAATTCAGTTGATGTAACTGAATCAAATTATACTGTGAATAATAATTTTACTCAATATTTAAGTCAATATCACAGTGCTAAAATTCCTGTTTTTGATGTGAATAATACAGTAATGCATACTTTGTTTTTTGGTGGGATGAGTCAATATACATTAGATGTAACTAACAATTTAGTGCAAGATGATGATGTTCCTTTTGTAAAAACTATTAGTAAAGTAACAAGATTAATTGATGGTAGTATGCAAGAGGTTAAATTAAATATAGAAATGCCTACTTTACTTGGAGCGGGTGCTGAATTTATTCCATTAAAAAGTTCAGGTTATTATATAGATGATGAGATATTAGATATTAATGCAATTCCAAACCCAAAGACACTTATCGGATATATAGTTGGTGGTATTGAAAGTACTTTGCCAAATATATTTTTCATTAATGATGGTACACAAAGTAGTGCGAGTAATGTTGTATTTAAAGTATTCATTAATAAATCAACTGTTGGTTTACATGAACAAGTACTTGATGGTGATAAGATTTTTAACTTAAAACTATATCCAAATCCAATTGTTAACGTAGTAAATGTTGAGTTTTTTGTTCCCGATAATAATCCTGTTTCAATGAAAATATTTAATATGCTAGGACAAACAGTTCATGAAGAAAATTTCGAGAATAAAATTGGTAAACAACAAATTATAATTGATTTTAAAGAGGTGTCTATCGGAAGTTATACCGTTAAAATTATAGGGACAAATTACAATTATGAAGAAACATTTATAAAAAAATAAATTATGATAAACATTAAAAATATTAGTATAGCTTCTACTTTGTTGCTAGCTGTTTCTTGTTCAAATCAAGATAATAAGTCAATAGAAAACTTAATTGATGATACTGTCGTTCAATTGAATGGTGAGGAGTTAATGAAAACAAATTGTTTAATTTGTCATGGGAATGGGAGTTCACATGATGATATATTAGGACCACCAATGAAAGGTGTTAAGCATCATTATTTAGAAGGTGGGATGACAGAGCAAGCGTTTATTGACGCTATAACTAATTGGGTGGCTGAACCAAAACAAGAAAATTCTAGAATGTTAGGTGCAATTGAAAAATTTAAAATAATGCCTAAGTTGGAATACAAAACAGAAGAGGTTAAAGCAATTGCTGCATATATTTTTAATAATAATATGTCAACGCCTATTTGGTTTGACAAACATGTAGAAGAAGAACATTCTACTTATTCTATAGAAGGTTTAATGTTAAATGATGGTAAAAAGTGGTTAACAGATAAAGAAACATCAATTGGTTTTAAAAAGATGTTAGATTTAGTTAATGTGTTTAACGAAAACTCAAACCATACACTTTCAGATTATAATGAATTTGGAAATAATATGGATGAAATTAAAGGTGATGTGTTAAGTAAATGTACAATGACTGGTGTAGGACATGATCATTTACATACACTATTGATACCATTGATAAGAAAAATTAATGGAATAAAGGAAGTCGGTGATGTAGATAAGGCAAATGAAATATACGCAAACATTAAACTTAATGTTGAGCTGTATGATGAGTTTTTTATGTTTTAAATAATTAGCTTAAAATATCAAGTATAAAAAAACGTGACCTAAATTAGATCACGTTTTTTTATAAAATATTTTATTTATACTGACAGTATTGTCTTAAGCCAATAATATAATTATCTATAGATTATCTTCTTTGAACCATTCTACAAAACTGTTCGCAGTTTCTTGAAGCTTGGCATATCTTAATGTAATATGTGCAGGTAAATTTGGTGTAATACGATCTACCATGTCTTTTAACATGTTTTCTGCTGTAGGTTGATACTCACATAGCATCATTTTAGAAAAACCATTTTCTACTTTGGCGTAATCAGCATGAGGTGTATTGGCATTTAAAAGTAGGCAATGGTCAAAGTCATTAATAACTTCTTTTTTAACAATCTTTTTTAAATCACCAAAATCGATTATCATTCCATTTTTCACATTTTCTATATCGTTAATTACTTCACCACTAATAGATACAGTAAGTAGATATGAATGACCGTGAATGTTTTTACATTTACCATCATAGTTCCATAAAGCATGGGCAGTTTCGAAATCGAAAATTTTTGTTACTCTTAAATTCATAATAATTTTTTAAGTGGGTATTAAAACACTGATTTTTCTGCAAATTTAAGTATTAAAATAGTAACATAAAAAAAAGAGCTAACTTATTTCTAAGTTAGCTCTTAAATTAATATAAATTTATTAGAATTTAGTAAGCTCTTTCGTTAGAACCTTCCATATAATTCATAAATGCTTTATTTACAACTTTATTCCCTCCAGGAGTAGGGTAGTTACCTGTAAAATACCAATCACCTTTATGATTTGGACAAGCTATGTGTAGGTTTTCAATCGATTGATAAATTATTTTAACACCAGCTTTAATTCCTTTGGGTGTCAGCATTTCCGATACTTTATCTGATATTTGCTCAGCCGTAAATGGTTTATATACCTCTTTCACAAAATTAACAATTTGTTCCTTTGGTAAGAACTCTTGAGCCTTACATTTTTTGTAAACATCTTCAAGAATACTTTCTTTACCGTTATCTTTAAGTAATTCAACAGTAGCAGCAAAAGCAATAAAATCACCCATTTTTGCCATGTCAATACCATAACAATCAGGATATCTTATTTGAGGAGCACTTGATAGTATCACAATCTTTTTAGGATTTAATCTATCCAATATTCTTAATATAGACTTTTTAAGAGTTGTACCTCTTACAATTGAATCATCAATAATAACAAGGTTATCTTTGTTTTCATTAACAGTTCCATAAGTAATATCATAAACGTGAGCTACTAAATCATCTCGTCCATCATCTTGCGTAATAAATGTTCTAAGTTTAGTATCTTTAATTGCAATTTTTTCAATTCGAGTTCTTCTTAATAAAATGTCTTTTAATTCAGTATCAGAAAGGTTTTTATTGTTTCTAATTAAATCAAATTTCACTTCATTTTGATAATCTTCTAAACCTTTTACCATACCGTAAAAAGAAGTTTCGGCTGTATTTGGAATAAAAGAGAAAACAGAATTGTCAACATCTTTATTAATAACATCTAATAATTGAGGAATCATTAGTTTTCCTAATTCTTGACGTTCCTTATAAATGTCTTCATCTCCTGATCTAGAAAAATAGATTCTTTCAAATGAACATTGTAATTCTTCTTTTGGTTCATTAATCATTACTTCAGACACAGTAGCATCTTTTTTAATAATTAAAGCATGTCCTGGTTTGATTTCTTTAATGTTGTCGCTTTTTATATTAAAAGCTGTTTGAATTACAGGTCTTTCAGATGTAACAACTACTATTTCATCATCTTCATACCAAAAAGCAGGTCTAATTCCATTAGGATCTCTTAAAATAAATGCATCACCATGTCCTAGCATACCTGCCATAACATATCCACCATCCCAAACTGCAGATGATTTTTGTAAAATATCAGTTATATTTATAGATTGTGAAATCTTATTATAAATATCTCTATTTGAAAGTCCATTAGGTTTAAACTCATTGTATAATTTCTCATTTTCAACATCTAAGAAATGACCAATTTTTTCCATTACTGTAATGGTGTCACTACTTTGTTTTGGATGTTGACCTAATTTAACCAACGCTTTGAATAGTTCATCATTGTTAGTTAGATTAAAATTCCCAGCAACAATTAAGTTTCTAGTCATCCAGTTTGATTGTCTCAAAAATGGGTGACAACTTTCAATACTATTTCTTCCAAAAGTACCATAACGTAAATGACCAAGAAAAACTTCACCAGTAAAACCAGCATTTTTCTTTAAATAGTTAGTGTCTTTTAATAGTTCAGGATTTTCTTGTGCAATTGCGTCAAATCTTGAATTAATTTTACCAAAAATATCTTGAATTGGTTTTGGATCAATAGATCTAACTCTACTTATGTATCTTTCACCCGGCTCCATGTCAAGTTTAATGTTAGCTATACCAGCACCATCTTGTCCACGGTTGTGTTGCTTTTCCATTAATAAATACATTTTATTTAATCCGTAAAATGCACTACCGTATTTTTTGAGGTAAAAATCAACTGGCTTTTTTAATCTTAAAAATGCTATTCCGCATTCATGTTGTATTGCGTCACTCATTGTTATTATATAAATAATAGTTAGGTTTGCAAAAGTAGATAAATGAACTGATTAATTAGCAATTATATTTCTATTAATGTAAATTTTAATAATTATTGAAAATAAAGTTTGTTATTCTGAATAGAGTTCGTACATTTGCATCCCGATTTTGGGACAAATTATAGTAACTTAAAAGATTAATATTGTGGATACATTAAGCTACAAAACGATTTCAGGTAACAAAGAAACGGCTAACAAGAAATGGTTAGTTGTGGATGCTGAAGGTGAAACTCTTGGTAGATTAGCTAGTAAAATAGCTTTTATGATCAGAGGGAAACATAAAACGAATTTTACTCCTCATGCTGACTGTGGTGATTACGTAATAGTAATCAATGCAGAGAAAGTACACCTTTCAGGAAACAAGTGGGAAGATAAGATTTATATGCGTCACACTGGTTACCCAGGAGGTCAAAGAACTCTTACTGCAAGAGAATTAATGGCAAAAAGACCAATCAGATTGGTTGAGAAAGCCGTAAAAGGGATGTTACCTAAAGGAAAATTAGGATCATTATTATACAAAAACTTAAAGGTTTATGTAGGTACTGAACATGAGCATGTTGCTCAAGCACCTGAAAAAGTAAATTTAGAGAAAATTTTAAACAAGCAATAAAACATGAGTGTAATTAACACATTAGGAAGAAGAAAAACTTCTGTTGCTAGAGTTTATCTTTCAGAAGGAACTGGGATTATTACAGTTAACAAAAAAGATTTAAACGAGTATTTCTCAACTGAAGTATTATTAGGAAAGGTTAAACAACCGTTCGAAATTACTGAGAATGTTGATAAGTATGACGTTAAAGTCAATGTTAGAGGTGGTGGTATCAACGGTCAAGCTGAAGCAATTAGACTTGGTATTTCAAAAGCATTAGTAGAAATTAATGCAGAATGGAAACCAGCTTTAAAAGCGGAAGGTTTAATGACTAGAGACCCAAGAATGGTTGAAAGAAAAAAACCTGGACAGAAAAAAGCGAGAAAGAAATTTCAATTCTCGAAAAGATAATATATCTTCTATCCCGATTGGTTTAGCATCTAAATTGTTAAGACTACTTAAGGTACTACTTAATGATTGCTTTCCAACAAACAGGAAAATAAAGTAAAGAACGTGAACCGTTCCGAATAAATACTGAATATAATTCAGTTCGGAGCTAAAAAAAGTTAAAGAAAATGGCAAGAGCGACATTTGAAGAATTATTAGAAGCTGGTGTACATTTTGGTCACCTTAAAAGAAAATGGAATCCTTATATGGCTCCATATATCTTCTCTGAAAAAAGAGGTATCCACATAATTGACCTTAATAAAACTGTAGCACAGTTAGACCAAGCATGTGCAGCTTTGAAACAAATAGCTAAATCTGGAAAGAAAATTCTTTTCGTAGCTACAAAGAAACAAGCTAAAGACATAGTTGAAACAAGAATTAAACCAACAAGAATGCCTTTCGTTACTGAAAGATGGTCTGGTGGTATGTTAACTAACTTTGGTACTGTAAGAAAAGCGATTAGAAAAATGACTTCTATTGATAAAATGGGAGAAGATGGTACATTGAAAACTTTATCTAAAAGAGAAAGATTACAATTATCAAGAACTAGAGCTAAATTAGAAAAGAATTACGGAACTATTGCAGATATGACAAGAATGCCAGCGGCAGTATTTGTTGTAGATGTTTTAAAAGAAACTATTGCTGTAAGAGAAGCGAATAAATTAAATATTCCAACTTTTGCAATGGTAGATACTAATTCTGATCCAAGAAATATTGATTTCGTTATTCCTGCAAATGATGATGCAACAAAATCTATCGCTATTATTATCGATAAAGTTGTTGACGCAATCAATGAAGGTTTAGAAGAAAGAAAAGCAACTAAAGAAAAAACTAAAGTAGCGAAAGAAGCTAAAGAAGCGAAAGCTGAAGAGCCTAAAGCTGAAGTTAAATCTGAAGAGCCTAAAGCTGAAGTTAAAACTGAAGAAGTTAAAGAAGAAAAATAAAATAGATTTACAAATTTTATAACTTATATTAAAATGAAAATTACTGCTTCTCAAGTAAACGATTTAAGAAAGAAAACTGGTGCAGGGATGATGGATTGCAAGAAAGCTTTAGTTGAAGCTGAAGGTAATGAAGAAAATGCAATCACAATTCTTAGAAAAAAAGGTCAAAAAGTAGCTGCAAAAAGAGGTGGAAATGATGCTTCTGAAGGTTTAGTTATCGCAAAAACTTTTGACAATGATTCTAAAGGTGCTATTTTAGCATTAAACTGTGAGACTGATTTTGTTGCAATGAATTCTGAGTACTATGCATTTGTTGAGTCTTTAGTAGATATCGCAATTGCTAATAACTCTGCTTCTACTGAAGATTTAATGTCAGCTAAATATAATGATTCATTAACTGTTTCTGAAAAAATCACTGAACACGTAGGTGTTGTTGGTGAAAAATTAGAGGTAACAAATTTTGCAATTATTGCTGATAAGGCGGTTGTAGCTTACAATCACCCAGGAAATCAAGTTGCTACCTTAGTTGCTTTAACTAGTGATTCTGCAGATTCTAAAGATGCAGGAAGACAAGTTGCAATGCAAGCTGCAGCAATGAATCCAGTTGCTTTAAATAAAGAAGGGATTGATCAAAAAACTATCGATAACGAAATCGAAATTGGAAAAGAATTAGCAATTAAAGAAGGGAAACCTGAAGAAATGGCTGAGAAAATTTCAATGGGAAGATTAAATAAATTCTTTAAAGAGAATACTTTATTAAGTCAAAATTTCATTAAAGATAATAAAAAATCAGTTCAACAGTTTTTAAGTGACACTGAAAAAGATTTGACAGTATCTAGCTTTAAGCGATTTGCTTTAAAATAAATTAAAAAGAAAAGAGAATTTAATTATTCTCTTTTTTTTTGTTCATTTTTTTCTATTTACTAATTACCTTTGTAGAAAATAACCAAACGATATCAATATGAAATATAAAAGAATTTTACTTAAACTAAGTGGTGAAGCCTTAATGGGTGACAAACAGTTTGGTATTGATAATAATAGATTAGATGAATATGCCGCTGAGATAAAAAAATTATATAAGCATGTTCAAATTGCTATTGTAATTGGTGGAGGTAATATTTTTAGAGGTGTTCAGGCTGAAAGAGGAGGAATGGACAGAACTCAAGGTGACTACATGGGAATGTTAGCCACTATGATTAATAGTATGGCTTTACAGGCGTCTTTAGAGAAAGAAGGAATGGATACACGTTTAGTTTCAGCAATTGAAATGAAAGAGATTGCAGAACCATTCATAAAAAGAAGAGCAGTAAGACATTTAGAAAAAGATAGAGTTGTTATTTTTGGAGCTGGAACAGGTAATCCTTATTTCACAACTGATTCTGCTGCAGCGTTAAGAGCAATTGAAATGCAAGCAGATGTTATCTTAAAAGGTACAAGAGTAGATGGTATTTATACTGCAGATCCAGAAAAAGATCCAACAGCTACTAAATATGATACACTTACTTTTGATGAAGCTTATAATAAAGGCTTAAGCATTATGGATATGACTGCTTTTACTTTATGTAAGGAAAATGATGTTCCTATCATTGTTTTTGATATGAATAAAAAAGGAAACTTAGAAAAAATAGTAAGAGGAGAAAAAATTGGTACTTTAGTAACTGTTTAAAAGATAAATAAAATGGAAGACGAAATTCAATTTATATTTGATGGATTAAAAGAAGGGAATGATAAAGCAGTCTCTCACTTAAGTTCAGGATTACAAAAAATTAGAGCTGGTGCAGCTACTCCTTCTATGTTGGAGAGTGTAATGGTTGAAGCTTATGGTTCGCAAACACCATTGTCAGGTGTTGCAAATGTAAGTACTTTAGATGCGCGTACATTATCTATTCAACCTTGGGATAAATCAACTTTAGAAGCAATTGCTAAAGGTGTAATGAATGCTAACTTAGGTTTAAACCCTCAAAATAATGGTGAAATGATCATTATTAGCGTACCAATGTTGACAGAAGACAGAAGAAGAGATTTAGGTAAGAAAGCCAGATCAGAAGGTGAACTTGCAAAAATTAGTTTAAGAAATAATCGTAAAGATGCTATTTCGGAAATTAAAAGATTAAAAGATGACGGTTTATCTGAGGATAGACAAAAAGATTTAGAAAGTGAAGTACAAGACATAATTGTGACTTATACTAGAACAATTGAAGATTTAGCCGCTAAGAAAGAGGTTGATATCATGAAAATATAATACTACTACAATTATAAAAAATGCTTATCAATTTTTTGATAAGCATTTTTTATTTGCACATAAATACAAGATTTTAAAAATTAAACTAACTTTGCAGTATGTACGAGAAAAGAGATAACGATAATAAAAGAGACGACAACAAAGAAAGAAGCTTTGGTGGCGGAAGAAGTAGTGATAATGAAGACAGAGATAATGATGTTATTTTTGGTGTTAGAGCTGTTATTGAAGCTGTAAAAGCTAATAAAGAGATTAACAAAATAATGATTCAAAGAGGAATGAATAAAGAACTCTTTAAAGAATTAAAAGAAGAATTGGCAAATAAAAATTACAATTTACAGTTTGTTCCAATTCAAAAATTAAATAGATTAACTAGAAAAAATCATCAAGGTGTTATTGCATTTATTGCACCGATAGCTTATCAAGAAATTGAGCCTATTGTGACTCAATTATTTGAGAACGGTGAAGTGCCAAATGTTTTGATTTTAGATAGATTAACTGATGTTAGAAATTTTGGTGCTATTGCTAGAACAGCTGAGTGTACTGGTGTTCATGCCATTGTTATTATTGAAAAGGGTGGCGTATTAGTAACATCTGATGCTATTAAAACTTCTGCAGGTGCATTATTAAGAATACCTGTTTGTAAAGTAAAAGATTTATCACAAGTGGTTCATTATTTAAAATCTAGTGGCGTAAATGTTGTAGCTTGTACTGAAAAAACTCAGAATTTAATTCAAGATACTGATTTAACTTTACCAACAGCTATTATAATGGGATCTGAAGAAGATGGTATTTCTACAAAACTATTGGCTGAATGTAATGAGAAAGCAAAAATTCCAATGACTGGTGAAATTGCTTCTTTAAACGTTGCAGTATCTGCAGGTATTGTTCTTTATGAATCAATTAGACAAAGATTAGGATAAATTTATCCTAGATAATATATAAAAAAAGCAGCCAATATATTTATTGGCTGCTTTTTTTGTACTAGTTTGTTTCTTGTATAACTTGTCCTTATATAAAGTATTTAACACCAATATTGAAAGAGAATCCATTATACTTTCTAATTGCATAAGCAATTGCTTGATTATTATTAAATACTGAATTTGAAAGTTCTCTTTTCTCAGTTACAAGATATGCAATTTTAGTCTGATCATTAAGCATTAAAACTCTTAAGATTGGTATTGATAGCGATAAATCAATACCAATTTTTTTTGATACAGGAATTGTTCTTCCTAGGTATCCTTTTATTACGAAAGAATTAGCTTTTAAATTACCTGGCAATGTCACTGAACTATTGATGTAGTTTGATGCCGTGTTTTCAATTAAATAGTGTTTAGTAAATATTCCATTAGTAGTTATTGATTCTCCCGTAGTATAATCTATATCTAACTCATTTACACTTGTTCTTCCATATGCTATGTCAATACCCCAACCTTTACCAACTGGAGAAATTCCATGTTTATAATTTCTAAAATTGAAAATAAAAGAGTGATGATCTACCCGTTTAGAGCTTAAAATTCTAGCATTAGTGTTTTGAAATGTATTAGGGTTATTAGGGTTTTGTACTTCTACTTTTATAAGATTAGTAAATAAAACCATAGGCGCATATCCATAACCTAAGCCAATTTGTATATTGTCATTTAATACACGATTAACAGTTAACGCATATGATGTGTTTAAATTTAAGTTAGTTTCTTTATAATTACTTTCATCTATTAGTTTCCCTTTATATTTTAAAGGTGTAATAGAATTTGTAATATTCAACTGAATATTTGTTTTACTCCCTAAATAACCAGATTGTGAAAATGAGTGTAAGGGAAGTAATATTGATAATATTAATAAATATTTCATATTATTTTTTATTAAGATTGTAAAGTGTATTGTAAATATAAGCGTCAAGAATATGCTTACTTGCTCTTAAGTTAATATTGTCTGATTGTGTGTAAATTATTTTGTCATTATCCGAATCTATTGTAAAAGAGAATGTATTAAAGTAATGATGAACAATAAGTAAATCAATTAATGCAATAGGAGCAGTATAGATAAGGAAAATACCCATCAGATGAGTAGATGAGAATTCTTTTCTGTTTTTATATTTAATAAATCCTGAAAATAGAAACTTACTCGTATTATATTTTTCTTTAAGTGGTTGCATATCTTGATTTAATGAGGAAATCATCTCAATTTCATCATGCTCTAATATTTCTGATATCCACTGGTATAAAAGACCAATTTCATTGTATTTATCTACGTCACGTTTAGTTAACGATTTAGAATCAACTATTTCAGTTTCTAGATCTAATCTGTTATGATTTTCAAGATACATTTGATTTAATTCGATTTTATTTTTTTCTGACTTGACGTTATTTTTTTTATTAGATAAATTATAATCTGCCATATATGGATCAACTACAACAATTTTTTTGATATTTAATCCTGGTTTTTTCTCTTTTTTAAGTAGACGTTTATCATCAATTTCTTTAAGCGCTAAATCATTCTCAGCTTGGATATAAGTCATACCTTTTTCAAGCTTTCCATTTTGAACTAAATCAGCTAAGGCACTTAAATGAAATTCAGTCTCTTCAATAGAGAACTTATCTTTATTCTTTAATTTATATAATGCTTTTTTTAATTTAATCTTTTTATATTTTGATAAGTTATCATCAGCTTCAATTTTAGATATTGAATCTTGAATATCAAAAGAGCTAACAAGTAAATTTATACTGTCATTATATGTTTTTGAATCGATAGCTATAAATTGATTAGGCTTAATACCAGACTTCAATGTTAATTCCTTTAACATATCTTTTTGATACTTCTTTAGTAATTTATCATCACTATATTTAATAGACATGTCATAAATGTGTCTATAAGCAATTACATTAATTTGTGCTTTACTTAGTTTTTTAAAGAAATAAGCTAAAGAATATTGTTCACCTTCGGTGTCTTTAAGTTTTAAAATAACTTCATTAAAGCGAAAGTTGTTTTTATATTTAGCTAGGCCATATAAAGATTTAACTAATGAAAAATCTAAAAATTTGTTATTAGGGAATTTTTTTTGTAATAAATATATGCTGTAAATAGCATCTACATATTGTCTATTAGCTAAGTTTTGGTTTACACTTTCAAATCTGGCTAAGTTCCTAATTAATTTAAATGTAGTTTCAGATATAATATATTTCTTATTACCTTTCGTTTTTCTATCACCAATAATATCAAAAGATTTATCCATTCTTTTTTCTACATTAGGATGTGTACTCAAATGATCATCATAATCTTCTTCTCTTGATATTTGGTTAATAGAATCTGCGAAAGCAATTCCTGGAATAATTAAATCGTCAGTATTAAAATATAATGTATCAAATTTAATATCTTCAAAAGGTAAATAAGAATATAGTAATACTTCAAATGATGAGAAAATAGTTTCTACATCATATTCTGAATTTAAAAATATTTCTATTCCTTTACTGTCAGCATCATGTTCATTGTCTTTGCTGTAGATACTTAATTCACCAACTTTATCTTCATATGATAAACGGTTATATTTACCTTTACCTTGCTTAATGTTTTTTGTTTCTACATAGCCATCTCTAACATGGTGTTCAGTATAATGTGCAACTTCATGAGCTAGAATGAAAGCTAATTGTGCTTCATTTTCAAGTTGCGCTAATAGCCCCGTAGTCACAAAAATAATTCCTTGATCAGTTGAGAATGCATTTACAGAATTACTTTTTAAAACATAAAATTGTAATTCTTTATATAGACCTTTTTCTCGTCTTAATATATACTTGGCAACTCTATTTACATAAGTCGTTAATTCATCATTAAATAATACATTACCACTTAATAGTAATTCGTCAATAAAGAATCGAGTTGAAAGAAAAAAGTCTTTATCCAGGTCCTTATTTTTATTAGCACCTAAATCTTTTTTGTACTTATCTGTTGATAATGTGAGGAATTCTTTTGGGATTTCGCCACTAGCTTTAAGATAAGTGAAGTTTTTTAATTGGTTGACTTGACCAAAACTGCTATTGATTTGGATTACCGCAAACAATAGAATAGAAAAATGTTTTAACATAGAGAAATTTTGTAGTACAAATATAAAAAACCATTAGAATATACTTATTCTAATGGCTTTTATTTTGTAAGTTTTTTATTACATATGGATTACTTCATCATAAGCTGCAGCAGCAGCTTCCATAATAGCCTCACTCATAGTTGGATGAGGGTGTACAGTTTTGATAAGTTCATGACCTGTAGTTTCTAATTTTCTAATCGCTACTAATTCAGCAACCATTTCAGTTACATTAGCACCAATCATGTGACCTCCTAAAAGTTCACCATACTTAGCATCAAAAATTAATTTAACAAATCCATCATTTGCTCCAGCAGCACTTGCTTTTCCAGAGGCGGAGAATGGGAATTTACCAACTTTAATTTCATGACCAGCTTCTTTTGCAGCTTTTTCTGTCATTCCAACAGATGCTATTTCGGGTGAAGCATAAGTACAACCAGGAATGTTTCCATAATTTAATGGGTCAACATTTTTTCCAGCTAATTTTTCAACACAAATTATTCCTTCAGCAGAAGCAACGTGAGCTAATGCTGGACCAGGTGTGATATCTCCAATTGCAAAATAACCAGGGATATTAGTTTGATAGAAATCGTTAACTAAAACTTTTCCTTTATCAGTTGCAATACCTACATCTTCTAATCCAATTCCTTCTAAGTTAGTTTCAATACCAACTGCAGAAAGTACAACATCACACTCTATTTTTTCTTCTCCTTTTTTAGTCTTTATTGTTACTACACAGTTATCACCTGTAGTATCAACCGATTCAACTGAAGAATTAGTCATTATTTTAATCCCTTGCTTTTTCAAAGATCTTTCAAATTGTTTTGAAACATCAGCATCTTCAACAGGAACAATACTTGGCATATATTCTACAACAGTAACATCAGTACCAAGTGCATTATAAAAATAAGCAAACTCAACACCAATTGCTCCAGAACCAACAACAACTAATTTCTTTGGTTGTTCTGGTAAAGTCATTGCTTCTCTATAACCAATAATTTTTTTACCATCTTGAGGTAAGTTAGGTAATTGACGAGAACGTGCTCCAGTTGCTATAACAATACCTGTTTTTGCAGAATATTCTGTAGTCACACCTTTGTCGTCAGTAACGTCAACCTTTTTTCCAGCTTTTACTTTACCGAATCCTTTAATAACATCAATTTTATTTTTTTTCATCAAAAATTGAATACCACCACTCATTTTTTCTGAAACGCCTCTACTTCTTTTTACCATTGCAGCAAAATCAGCTTCAGCACCTTCAACATTAATTCCGTAATCAGCAGCATGTTGAATGTATTCGAAAACATTAGCACTTTTTAATAATGCTTTAGTAGGGATACATCCCCAGTTTAAGCAAATACCACCTAACTCAGCTTTTTCTATTACAGCTGTTTTAAATCCTAATTGTGATGCTCTAATGGCAGTCACATACCCTCCGGGTCCACTTCCTAAAACTATTATATCGTAACTCATGTCTTTATATTTTGAATTGCGAATTTAAGTAAATTAATGGGATTTTTAAAATTAGTGTCTTAATAAATTCTATTATAATTTTTATAAATCTTGTGGTACTTATAATCGCATTTTTTGTATTTTATATTTTCTAGGTTTTAATATAAAGGTAAAACATACCTATATATTGAATGTTTTAATAATTATAAAGCAGTGTTAGGTTGTTTAATAAGGTGTTTTTTAATTTATTACAACCCTAAAAAGGTCATCATGTCATCAATTGTACTTAAACCTTTATCTTGATTATACCAAACTTGTAAATCTTTTTTAAATTCTGGCGTAATACTTCCGTTTTTAGCTTTGTAATCAGTAACCATTTTAGTAGCTACTGATGGTCTTGGCCCCCAAGATTCGATTTTTGAATATTCATTTTCTATATGAATTAATTTTGGAATGGCTTGTCCTCCGTTTGTTAAAAACTTATCCATTAATTCAGGATGTTCATCTCTCAAAACAATTCTTAAATTAATGTTTTCGTTTGCTTCAGCTATCTTATTAATTATTGGTAGGTTTTGCGCAGCATCACCACACCATCCTTCAGATAAAACAATCCATTCAATTGGCGTTTTAAGTGTTTCTATTCTTTCAATAACTTCTTGTGGTAATTTTATTGTCTTGTCTAATCGTTTCATTCTACTATGGTTTAACTTACTGTAATTAACCATCATTTCTGAATCTTCTTTTGACGTAGACCTTCCTTCTTTTAATAATGTTTCAACTAATACTCTATATTCTTGATATGTGTAGCTATTTTCTAAACTTTTGGTTATTGTATTTTTCATTATAATTTGTTTTATAGTGTAAATTTAATTTAAATATTTCAGCTGAAATATGATTTATTACCGATAAGGAGGATTTTGTCCAATTTTATACAAGTTTTGGTTGATTAGAAGGGGGAAAGGATACTGTTGACTTGATAAAAGGATAGAAATAAAAAAGCACATAATTAATAGTAATTATGTGCTTTTTAAATTTTATTATAATAAAAATGAATTACATTCTTTGCATCATTTTCTTACACATTTCATCTTTCCAAGTACTAAATGTTCCTTCTTCAATTTTTGTTCTCGCTTCAGTTACTAACCATAAGTAGAAAGCAAGGTTATGAATAGATGCAATTTGTCTTCCTAATGCTTCATTAGCGCTAAATAAATGACGTACATAAGCTTTAGAGTATTCTGAATCTACATTAGAGGTTCCGTCAACATCTAAATTGGAAAAGTCATCTGCCCATTTTAAATTCTTGATATTAAGTATACCATTCTTTGTATATAGTGTTCCGTGTCTTGCATTTCTTGTTGGTAAAACACAATCAAACATATCAACACCTAAGGCAATACATTCTAATATATTCCAAGGTGTTCCAACACCCATTAAATATCTTGGTTTATCTTTTGGTAAAATATCACAAACTAAATCTGTCATGGCATACAGTTCTTCTGCTGGTTCACCTACAGATAATCCGCCAATTGCATTAGCCGGTTGATCAAATGCCGCAATTGCCTCTGCAGATTGTGTTCTTAAGTCGTTATATGTTGAACCCTGAACAATAGGCAGTAAAGTTTGCTCATATCCATATAAAGGTTCAGTTTCGTTAACGCGATCAATACATCTTTTTAACCAACGGTGTGTCATCTCCATTGAACGCTTTGCGTAATTATATTCACAAGGGTAGGGTGTACACTCGTCAAAAGCCATTATTAAATCTGCTCCAATTACACGTTGAATATCCATTGCATATTCTGGCGTGAAATTATGATAACTTCCGTCAATATGTGACTGAAATTTAACACCTTCTTCTTTAATTTTACGTGTACCAGCTAATGAATAAACTTGATAACCTCCACTGTCTGTTAAAATTGGTCCTTCCCAATTCATAAATTTATGAAGTCCACCAGCTTTTTCTAAAATATTCATACCTGGTTTTAGATACAAGTGGTATGTATTACCCAAAATGATTTGAGCTTTAATGTCATCCTTAACTTCATGTTGATGAATTCCTTTTACAGTTCCAACGGTACCTACAGGCATAAAAATAGGTGTTTTTATTTTACCATGTGCTGTAGTTATAGTTCCTGTTCTTGCTCTTGATTTTGGGTCTGTTTTTTCAAGTTTGAAATCCATTTTCTTAAATTAAGTTTAGATTACAAATATAGGGTTTTGAGTTTAGATACTGTGTATTTACTTTATAGTTTTGAATAGCGTATTTATTATTTTTCATCAAATATCGAATTGATAAAGTGTTTTAAGACAATGATGGTAAAATACTATGATTAATCTCAGAATGTGATAAGCTCAATTAATCAACTAATGAAAGTGAATAAGTATTGCATGGTTACAAATCTTAAATGGTAAAAATGGTTTATTTTGCAGTGTTAAACTATGTTGAAATATATTCCAAATATAACTTTTGATTTTTTAGGTGTCGTTATGATTACCTTTGTCTGTGTTGTTGTTTTTCAATTAGTGTATTTGTTAGTCTTTCAGTTAAGACTTCTAATTCATAAAGAAAAAGATGTCACTAAGTCAATTTCCCCTAGTATTAGCGTAATCGTTTGTGCTAGAAATGAAGAGGATAACTTATTTAAGAATTTACCATTAATTCTAAATCAAAATTATCCAAATTTTGAGGTTGTGATTGTGAATGATCAATCTGAAGATGCATCAAATCACATCATTAATGCTTACAAAAATGAGTATCCTTTTATAAAGCACATTGAACTCGAAAAAAATAAGCATAGACAGTTTGGGAAAAAGCTACCATTGACAGTTGGTATTAAAGGAGCGTCTAATGAATTGATTGTTGTAACGGATGCTGATTGTATTCCAAATTCAATTAATTGGTTGCAGCATATAGCAAAAAACTATCAAGATGATAAAGAAATAGTTTTAGGTTTTAGTCCTTATGTCAAAACAAAAGGGTTTTTAAATAAAATAATAAGATTTGATTCTTCTGTTATAGCTATCACCTATATGAGTTTTGCTAAAACAGCATTGGCATATATGGGAGTAGGTAAGAATATGGGGTACTCTAAAGCAAAGTTTTTAAGTGTTGATGGATTTAAGAATCACTACCATATTGCATCCGGAGATGATGATTTATTTATTAAAGATGCAGCAACAAAGAAAAATATAGCTATAGAATTAAATCCAGAAAGTTTTGTCTTTACTACACCAAAGAAAACCTGGGCTAAATGGATATGTCAAAAGCAAAGATATTTTAGAACATCCCCTGAGTATAAACTTATTAACAAATTATTTTTAGGAGTTTTACCCTTTAGTATGTTAATACTGTACATATCTTTCTTTATTTTACTGTTTAATACAGAGTGGATTTATTTTGTGTTAGCAGTTTTTAGTATTAGACTTCTATTGTATTGGATTATCAATGGGTGGCTATTGAAAAAAATGCAAATGAATGATTTAATTTGGTGGTTTCCACTATTTGAAATTCTACATAACATAATTATTCCATTCATATTTTATTCGAATTTGAATTCTAGAACACAACGCAAAAGATGGTAGCAGGAGATAAATTGTCAGATAAAGGAAAAAGAGATTTAATTTTGATTGAACGTGCCTTAAATGGAGATCAATCAGCCTATGCTAAGTTAATGGAAATGTATAGGGAATCTATTTACTATATGATGTTGAAAATGATTCGTAAAGAAGATGATGCTGACGATTTAACTATCGAAGCATTTGGGAAAGCATTTAATCGTTTACATCAATATTCACCTTCTTATGCTTTTAGTACTTGGCTTTTTAAAATAGCATCCAATAACTGTATTGATTTTATTCGTAAAAAAAGAATTAAAGTAACATCAATGGATTCAGCATATACTAATAGTAATGGTGAAAATGTTTCTATTGATATTGAAAGTTCAGAAAGAGATCCTGAAGAAGTCGTGATTCATTTAGAAAAAGTTAAAACAATGAGAGAAGTGGTTAAAACATTAAAACCACGCTACCGAGATTTGATTGAAAAGCGTTATTTTGAAGAGTTATCTTATGAAGAGATAGCTAAAGAAATGGACTTGCCTTTAGGAACTGTGAAAGCTCAATTGTTTAGAGCTAGAGCGTTTTTAGCTGACTTAATGAAAAAAACAAAAGAATCTATTTAAGTAGAATTTGTTTTAAAAACGTCAATAAACTATGTATGTCTTCTTTTGTATTATAGCTGTGAATACAAAACCTTATTCTTTCTTCATTGGCAGGAACAGTTGGGTATAGAATAGCCTTAACGTTAAAGCCTTTATCAATCATTCTATTAGCCACTAATTTTACCTTATTATTGTCTTGTATAATACAGGATTGAATTGCTGAATTACTTTTTGTAAATAAATTATTAATATTTAAAGCTTTACAGGTCTCTTCAAAGTACGTCACATTATGCTTTAAAGATGCTATAATGTTAGCGTTTGATTGATCTGTTAAGTAGTTGTATGCTATTTTAATTGTTGCAATGGCATAGGCAGGTAATGCTGTTGTGTAAATGAAAGCGCGTGAAAAATTCACTAAATAATTTTTTAAATCTGAATGACATAATACAACTGCACCATGACAGCCTAAACCTTTTCCAAATGTAATAATTCTAGCAAAAAATTCATTTTCTATGTGTTGTTCTTGAGTTAGTCCTAATCCAAATACTCCTAAAGCATGGGCTTCATCAATAATTAATCTACACTTGTTTTTTTTAGACAAATTAATCAAGCCTATCAAATTTGGTGTGTCACCGTCCATTGAAAAAACACTTTCTGTTACAATATATATAGCTTCAGTATTTTCTATGTTATTTATTTTTTTTTCTAAATCAGCTAAGTCATTGTGTTTAAAAGCGTGAGATTTAGCATTTGATAATCTAATGCCGTCTCTAATAGACGCGTGGCAGAGTTCATCATAAAAAACAACATCATTTCTTTGTGGAACACAGCTAAAAAATCCAATATTGGCATCATATCCAGAATTATATAATAATGCGGATTCCGACTTGTGTATTTTAGCTAAATGTGATTCTAATTCAGTATGGATAGATTGGTTTCCGGAAATTAATCTTGAACCAGTCGCGCCATTTTTGAGGTATTTCCCTTCAGAAATTAAGGTGTGGGTGTCGTTAAATATTTTTTCTGATCTTGCAAGTCCTAAATAATCATTTGAGTAAAAATCAATACCATCCTTACTTAATTCTAATGTTCTTAAGCTATTTGTGTCTTTTCTTTTTTTTAATTTAGCTTTTAATTTCTTAGGTAACTCCATGAGATAAAATTATAAATTATTTTGAGACTAGAATACTAACAGCATTACCTCCAAATCCAACAGCGTTTATTAAAATGGTTTTAATTTTATTTGGTTGCTTATGTTTAAGGTATGGCACAGGAATAAATATTTGCTTCTCTAACATCATTACAGCTAATTGTAAGCTTAATAATCCACTTGAAGCAAATGTATGACCAACTTTCCATTTATTACATGTTAATTGAGGTCGATTACTTCCAAAAACTTTGTCAATTGCATTTAGTTCTGATGAATCTCCTTTTATTGTACCTGGTGTGTGTGTAATAACAATATCAACTTCAGAAGGTGCTGTGTTTTTTAAGGCCATTTTCATTGAATCTTGAAGACAATCAGCATTTGTAGAAATGGATACATTGTGTTCTAAAGGTTCTGTTGAAAAACCATAGCCAATTATATGTGCTAGGGCATTTTTTGACTCTCCTTTTTCAATACATGCAATTGAAGCTGCAGTACCTAAAATCATTGAGTTTTTTGATTTTTCAATATTTAAAGCTTGACAAGGGTAGTCTTGATTTATTGTTCCATATATTTTTAAGGCTTTCATTTGAGCAATAGTAAAGCCTGTTAATGGTGATTCACTTGCGCCAATCATAAATTTAGAACTCATTCCTGAATTTAACCAAGCAATTCCGTTTAGCAAACTATGTAAGCCAGTTGAACAAGTAATTGAATGACTTAAATTTGGACCTTTTGTTTGTAAGTCATGAGCTACCCAAGATGAAATATTACCTAGAGTTGTTGTAGGAGATGCTAAAGTGTTTAGTTTGCCATCCGCTAAATAAGTTTTATGATACTCCTCAAATAATTTTGTAGCACCTCTTGATGAACCAATATTAATACCAATTGTATCATTTTTAGTCCAATTAGCTTTAGATATGGCTTGTCTTGAAGCAATTATTGCTAATAATACAGTGTCATCTAAATTTTTGTACTTAGCATTAGATAAACGTAATCCTTTAATTAATTGTAGTTCTTTTTCACGCAATGAAGCTACTAGGCTTGTTGTGTTATCAAACGTTTCTTCAGTGATGTAATGATTTGAATTTAAGTAATTACTCCAAATAGCATTATAATCAACACCGAGTGAAGATATAGATTCTATTGAGAGAATTGAGATTTTAGTATCCATTTTTATTATAGTTCTTCTAATACTTCTTCAATTGAAGAATAAATTTTGAATAATTGTAATTCCGAAATAATGTATGGTGCTAATATGTATATGGTTTTACCTAACGGACGTAAGTATACTCCCTTTTGCATTAATGATTTTTGTATGTCATCCCTTTTACTACCATATCTATCCATGTCGATATTAAGGTCTAAAGCAAAAATCACACCTAATTGACGCGTTGATTCAACTTTAGGATGGTTTTTTATTTTATCATTAAAGTTTTGATGTGATATAATAATTTTTTGAATATTTTCTTTTATATCCTTAGATTTTAACAATTCAATTCCAGCAATAGCCGCAGAACATGCAATGGGGTTTGCTGTATAAGTGTGGGCATGAAAAAAAGCATTGTCAATACTGTCAGATAAAAAAGCATTGTAGATATCACTTGTGCAAGAAGTAGCAGCCATTGGTACAACACCTGCTGTTAATGCTTTAGAAAGTGATATAATATCTGGTTTAGTTTCAATATAATCAGATGCAAAGTTTTTTCCTAACTTCCCAAATCCAGTCATTACTTCATCTGCAATACAAATGATGTTATTGGCTTTACATAATTTTAGAATTTCTTCAAGGTATTCAGCTTTGTACATGTGCATTGAATTTGCACCCTGAACTAAAGGTTCATATATAAAGCAACTCACTTTATTGTCTAAAATTAATTTTTCAAGCTTTTTTAGCGTACGCTCAATGTTCTTTTTGTTTGGAGTTGGTATACGTTCAACTTTTAACAGATGTTCCTTAAACGGACCGTTATATACCGATAATCCAGATGCAGACATAGCGCCAAATGTATCTCCATGGAATCCATTTTCAAAAGCAATAATAGTATCTTTCTTTACACCTTTATTGTAATGGTATTGTAATGACATTTTAATTGCAATTTCATTTGCAGTAGAACCATTGTCAGAAAAGAATATTTTTTCTTGATTATCGGGTAAAATGTCAATCAGTAATTCTGAAAGTAAAATAGCAGGTTCATGGGTTAGTCCTGCAAAAATAATTTGATCTAACGTTTTTAATTGAGTCGTTACTTTTTCAATTATGTAATCGTTACAATGACCAAACATTACTGTATACCAAGATGAAATACCATCAATGTATTCGTTACCATCTTCATCAAATAATAAAACACCTTTTGCCTTTGAAATAGGCAAGAAAGTTGATTTTATTTGATGTTGAGTAAGTGGGTGCCAGATATGTTTTTGATCTCTTTCAGTTAAATTCATTTAAGTCAAATATTTTGCAAATTTTCTTTAAATAGATCTGCGTATTTTTTAATGATTTCTTTTGTAAGCTTTGATTCTTCATCTATTCTTCCAATAACGGTTACACCTGTCATTTTTGAAATGATAGCTTCAGATGTTAAGTTTTTAGTACCATTAAAAATTACACTGACATCATAACCTTTATCCATAAGAATTTTTAAACTCATTAAAGTATGGTTAATACTCCCTAAATAATGACGGGAAACAAGTATTACTTTGTAACTTTTGTCAATGGTGTCAAGTATGGTTTGCGTATTGTTTAAAGGTACTAATAATCCACCTGCGCCTTCAATAATAAGACAATTATCCGTTTTAGGTACAACTATTGTGTTTATGTCTATAACAATATTATCAATTTCAGCTGCGGCATGCGGACTCATTGGTGTATTAAGTAGGTATGCATTTGGGTGAAATTTAGACGTTGAATTTGAAATCAACGCCTTCACTTTATCAGTATCTCCAAATGTAGTGTCTCCCGCTTGAATAGGTTTCCAATAATCAGCATTTAGTGCTTCAGTTACTATAGCAGAAACAACCGTTTTACCTACGTCTGTGCCAATACCTGTAACGTATATTTTTTTACACATTATCAAATAGATTTAGATGTTATATGACTAACTTTATTCTATTGTAAAAGTTTTAAAACTTATTTAGAAAATACTTTTCTAGGTTCAAAAGCTGATTCTGAAGATTTTTCTTCAGTTTTCTTTTTGGCTCTAGCTAATTTTTCTTCTCTTACCTTTTTTGCTTTTTCAACTTTTTCATCTACAAGCGTTTCTGGTTGTTCACCATCTTGAAAAGGTTTTTTAATTTCTAAACCTAATAATTTAAATAAGGCTTGATCCGAATTGAATTCAGGATTAGGTGTTGTTAATAATTTATCTCCTGCAAAAACAGAGTTAGCACCAACAAAAAAGCACATAGCTTGCGCTTCCTGACTCATCTCTGTTCTACCAGCTGACAGTCTTACAATTGTTTCTGGAAATAAAATTCTAGAGGTAGCTATCATTCTAATCATGTCCCAAACAGGAACAGATTCTTGCTTTTCTAAAGGCGTACCTTCAACAGCAACTAGAGCATTTATAGGTAAAGACTCAGGTGGTTGTTCCATATGTACATATGTCATTAACATACCAAGTCTATCATTAACTGTTTCTCCCATTCCTATAATTCCACCAGAACAAACAGAAATACCTGCTTGACGTGCGTTATTAATAGTATCTAAACGTTGATCGTATTCTCTAGTTGATATAATATCTTTGTAAAATTCTTTTGAAGAATCTAAGTTGTGATTATAAGCGTAAAGACCAGCATTTTTTAATCTTTCAGCTTGTTTTGAATTAATCATTCCAAGTGTAGCACATACTTCCATGTCCATACCGTTAATTTCTTGAACCATTTCAATAATCTTATCGAAATCACGGTTATCTCTTACTTCACGCCAAGCTGCACCCATACAAACTCTTGCTGAACCATTGCTTTTTGCATCTTTTGCTAAACCAACAACTTCCTTTACAGACATTAATGGTTTAACTTCTAATTCAGTATTATATTTAATTGATTGTGGGCAATAACTACAATCTTCAGTACATCCACCAGTTTTGATAGATATCAGTGAACTCATTTGGATTTGATTCTGATTATGATTTTCTCTATGAACTGTAGCTGCTTGATACATTAAATCCATTACTGGAGTGTTGTAAAGTTCAACTAATTTATCAATATTTGCGTATGTTGTGTTTACTTTCATTTTATTGTAATGTATAATTTCAAGCGTAAAGATAATATGTTTTTTTAAAAATATATTTAATTCTATGTTATAATCAAAAAAAGAGAGTTATTTATTCATAGAACGAACCATTTTAATAGGGGTAGATAAAATAGAGATTACTGATTTATAATTAAAAAATCAACATTTTTAAAGTTCGAATTAAAGGTAATGAATTGTTTTAAATTTAGAGATTAATTTTCGCTTTTTTATTCAAAGTGAAAATCGTTAAATAAATATTATTAAATAAGTAGGTATATTAAAGGTTAGAATAATGTTTAACTGTAATGATATATTATTTTCTATTCAAAAGATTTACTTATTCAGTAATACCACTAAATTAAAACCAACTTACCTTTAATCAGATGTAAGTTATTATTATTTATTTTTATAAATATACTTTTTTAATAAAAATAGTGTACTTTAGGAGCTATATTATAATATAATTATGGAAAATTTAACAAGACTTTTTGAAATACCTTACTATCAATTAGATAAATACCCATTGGATGTTGCTTTTAGCGATAAAGTAAATGGAAGCTGGGTACCTGTATCAACAAAAGAGTATATTGACAAAGCAAATGCAGTTAGTAGAGGTTTCTTAAGTTTAGGAATTGAACCAGGCGATAAAATCGCATTAATTTCTAATAATAGATCAGAGTGGAATATTTGTGATATTGCTATTCAACAAGTTGGCGCTATTGGAGTTCCTGTTTATCCAACAATTACTGAAGATGATTATGAATTTATATTTAATGATGCAGAAATAAAATTATGTATTGTTTCTGATAAAGAACTTTTTGATAAAGTATCAAATGTAAAAGATAGAGTATCTACTTTAGAAAGTATTTTTACGTTTGACGAAGTAGGAGGGGCTAAAAATTGGTCAGAATTACAAGAAAAGCCCTCAGATGAATATGATTCTGAAATTGATACTCGAAAAAATAATATTAAAGGAAGTGATTTAGTGACATTAATTTACACTTCAGGAACAACAGGTAATCCAAAAGGTGTGATGTTAACGCATGACAATATAATGTCTAATGTAATGGGAAGTATGCCTAGGATTCCTTGTGTTAACCAAGATATTGCACTTAGTTTTTTACCTGTTTGTCATGTTTATGAAAGAATGCTACTTTATTTGTACCAAATAATAGGTGTGTCTGTTTATTTTGCAGAATCGATTGAAGCTGTTGGTGATAATTTAAAAGAAATAAAACCTCAAGTATTTACTGCTGTTCCAAGACTTTTAGAAAAAGTTTATGATAAAATTATAGCAAAAGGAGATGCATTAACAGGTGTGAAAAGAAAGTTATTCTTTTGGGCAGTAGATGTAGGGAATGATTTTAAAATTGATGGAAATTCTAGTGTTTATAATTTAAAGCTTAAAATTGCTAGAAAACTAATTTTTAGTAAATGGAAAGAAGCATTAGGAGGGAATGTAAAAGTTATTGCATGTGGTAGTGCTGCTTTACAACCAAGATTAGCTAAAATATTTACTGCAGCTGGTATTCCAGTTCTTGAAGGGTACGGTTTAACGGAAACTTCTCCGGTTTTAACTGTAAATTTTTTAGGGAAAGGAAATACAAGATTTGGAACAACTGGAAAAGCATTAGGTAATGTATCTTTAATGATTGCAAAAGATGGAGAGATTTTAGCAAAAGGACCAAATGTTATGCAAGGTTATTATAATCAACCAGAAAAAACTAAGGCTGAATTTACTGATGATGGCTGGTTTAAAACTGGTGATATTGGTGAAATAGATGCTGATGGGTTTTTGAAAATTACAGACCGTAAAAAGGAAATGTTTAAAACATCTGGTGGTAAATATATTGCACCACAAGTGATGGAAAATAAATTTAAAGAATCACGTTTTATTGAGCAAATAATGGTGATTGGAGAAGGACAAAAACATGCTTCAGCATTAATTGTACCTGCTACTGACTTTATTAAAGAATGGTGTAAGAGAAAAGGAATCAAAAATTGTGAAACAGATATTGAAATTTCGTTAAATGAAAGGGTAATAGAACGAATTTCTAAAGAAGTAAATCATTTTAATGAAAGTTTTGGTAAGTGGGAACAAATAAAGAAATTTGAATTATTAGACCATCAATGGACTATTGAATCAGGTGAGTTAACACCAACAATGAAACCTAAAAGAAAAGCAGTTAAAGCTACTTATCAAGAATTGATAGATAAAATTTATGAATCAAGTACGCCTTCATAATTTAGTGTAACGAATTAAATAAAATAGTTAACGCCTTCAATGTATTGAAGGCGTTTTTTTATATTTTTATTTGAGTCAAGAGAAAATTGTATTTTTGCATAAAACAAAGGTAATAGTCAGTATGAAAAAACATTTTAAAAGTATATCTATATTAAGCACATTAATGTTGATTTTTATGTTTTCATTTTATGGCAAATTTTTAACATCTCCAAACTCATACTTGATAGGTTCAGAAGGGGATGCTATGAAAAACTACTACACCTATCAATATTTGATAAAAAATAATGCTGGCGTAATAGAGTTTGAAGGAATGAATTATCCTTATGCTGAAAACTTTATGTATACGGATTGTCA
>Ga0308011_10000096_pt1 | contig 48100 bp, 81 predicted proteins | sample Neamet177_FD_203144 | JGI IMG/M metagenome (GOLD analysis project Ga0308011, IMG submission 203144) | Marine microbial communities from water near the shore, Antarctic Ocean - #177 | ecosystem: Environmental > Aquatic > Marine > Unclassified | place: Southern Ocean | collected 2014-07-25 | reverse complement strand
TACATAATACAACCATACGTAACAACCCTAAGGTCAGGTACTTAAGTTAGGTACCTCGAGGTAAACCAATACTTCACATAACAATACCTAAGTGACTGATACACACCCCCCTACATATACCCCCCCTCTTATATAGGGGGTCCCCCCCCTCCGGGCCCCCGTATATATAGGACAATTTGACAGGTCTAAAAGGGGGGTCTAAGCTGACTATTAAGTATATTTGGTTTTCAATGGTTAGATGTCTATTTCTTAAAAAAAATTTTTAAAAAAATCCTGTGGGGATTTTGGTTATAAGGTCATTGACTTATAGTGTGTGGTTATAAGGTTATTGACTTATAGTGATTAGGAACACTTATAATCTGAGGGTGACCCCTCTATTGTGTGAAGTGTTAAATTGGGTATAAAAAATTTTGGTATTTTTTTCTAATAAGTTTGGGAGTACCCTATCGGGTATGATTAGGTATTTTTTAAATAGATTCGTCCCTATGGGGTATATTATTGGTAAGGTATACATATGTGTATGTTTTTCAATTTACAATTATACGTATATGTATTCTTTTATATTATATGTCAAGTAAGTGGAACAGGATACTTGACATTGAATCTTTTATTTGATATTTCTTTGATTGTAATGTTCCAATGTATTACCTTTGTGGTATGATAGATTTTGGGAAATATAGTATTGGTGAGTTGGTTGATATACGTAATGGTATCAATGTATATATTGATAGATACAAAGATAGTTTTGTATACATTTGTAAGATTCGTTCTTATGGTAGTGTTACCACCCGAAATCTGAATAGTATGTATGGTGTCTCGGAGTTGTGTAATCAGTATGGAGGTGACAATGGTATTGTTGATGTGTATAGTACCAACCCTGACATTGGTTCCCTTGATAACTATGGTGAGGTTATGTATATCCCCTCGGAGGATGATTATAATCGTTGGCATGAGTATGAGGGTCTTATTAACTTGTTATCCGATATGGAGGGTATCTATGCTCGTTATTATGACCAGGATGAGATTGGTAAGGTTAGGGATAGTATTACCAACTTTGACATGACCTTTTCTGTCCCGGTTAATGTTGTACCCAATGGTCTTGGTTAATTGTTATTATAACTTGATTATATTGTAAATGTTTATATTTATTATTAAATTGAATTACACTTAAGGATGGATAAGAATTTACAGTTTACGAAGTTATTGAATGGATTGCTAGGGAATAAGAATAACATCGAATTTAATGTTGTTACCGTCCCCAACGAAATGGAGGAATTGGATACTACAGTTTATATTGATTATAATATTGAAGGTATGCATACTGCCTCTCCCGATTTTTTTGAATTAATGTATCTCCTTGAGGATAAGGTTACTGCGGTATTGAATTATATCGGTACCCCTTTCTATATCCGTGATATGATATACCAACCACGAAAGAGTGATTTGTATGATAGGGTGGAGAAGATTATTACTGACAACCTGTCGAGTGTTACTTCTAGACAGGAAGATATCGGAATCGTAATTAAGAGTGTTGAATGTTATCACGTACCTGATAGTCCTGATGATGGAATCTTTTATAGTTTCACATTGGACTCAGAAGACAGGGACGAGTTAACCAAAAATGGAACCGTCACCGAGTGGTGGAATATCTTTGACTATAGAGTCAAAGAAGTTCTTGGAGATATCGACTATGGTACCTTCGTGATTGAACGTAAAGAAATAAAAGTCTCTTAGAGATAATACACATATGAAAAGAATTATAAAATTAACAGAGTCGGACCTACGAGATATCGTGGGTAAGATGGTTGAGGATACCTCATCGGACGAATCCACATACGGTAAAGATTGTGATGGTTCAAATGCAATACAGGAACCTTCGATTAAAACTGAAGTTGTTCGTAATAGTAAAACCGATAAACCATCCATTATTAAATTTGACGTAACGACCTATTTTAGTTCTACTAAGTCTGACTCATCTTTTGATGAGATTATAAATAAAATCACCAATGATGTTAAGTCGTCAATGGGAGATAAAGAATTCACTTTAAGATTGGATAGTATTAGTGAAGTTATTGGTTCTGCTAGTAACTACCTTAACGGTCCACTTCAACCAACTCATAGTGGTCGTGGAAACGCGATGGGACCGGGAGGATTAAGTAAACCACCATATGATAATTTACCAACTAAAGGTAATAACCAATGGGATAAAAATAAGGAGTACGCTCTTAACAGGTGGAAATCATTTACATCATTTTTATCGTCTACAGGTATTAAGATAAAGAAAGGAACCCAACCATTAAAAAGTGGTTCTAGAATTACGGATACCGGTGGGTGTACAGATGAGACTAGGGATTCATCTCAGTATGTCAATGCTGGACAATACTTAAAAGTGAAGGGATGGTTTAGAATTATCCACACAAGACCAACAATCCCTGTCGAAGATGCGATTAAAGAGTGTATCTCAGGAATGGAGATTGTTGTTGGTTACTTCAGAGAAGGTACCAAAGTAAAAGGAATTAACGTTCGTAAAAACTCCGGTGGACATACCTGTAACTACGCAACTTTCGATATTATCTGTAATGGTGTGAAAGTGGGTACGTCTAATATGAACAATAATATTTCTAATCCGTCTTACGGACGTAAAGACGCTTCGGTTGGTAAAGACGAAACAGGTAGAGTTAAACCAGAAATAAATGGTGGGACCGTTTATACTGTATTTACATTATCTGATGAGGAGATTGAGAGAATTTCTAAGAAAGGTAAGATTACCATTACAATGACTGGTACTCCAAATACATTAACTAAAGGAGGTACCTTTCACGGTGATGCCCCTATGGTAGTTGTGACGGCAACTAGGAATGGGAAACGTGATGTATTGTACGGACCAAAAGAACCGGCAAAAGGTAAGAGACCTAAAGTTGGTGAATCTTCAGTCATTGCACGATTTAACCCGTGTAAATAATATATAGACTGTGGTACTTATTTTACTATGAATACCACAGTTGAAAATATCTCATCCCACGGCTCTATTTTACCGTGACCTTGAGTACTACTTCCCATATGTGTGATTTTAGGATTGGTCATTAATTTGTTATGTGGTGGAGAATCTCTCCATTGTTTAACGATTCCATTCGACAGGGTCTCAATGTCATTATCATCATGTACCAACCTACCTAAACAAATTTCAGAAACATAATTACTAACCCCCCCGTACTTCGTAAGTCTATCACGTAATTTTGGTGTATTACCAATTTCATCGTGGGTGACAATATCATTTTTAACCATATATTTAGTATGGTGTTCCGCCGATAGATAAATTTCCCCACTCCACTCTAACTTAGATAAATGAAGGGATAATCGATATTGGTTAATTTTCTCAAATACCATATAGTCTAAAGACGTTTGTGAATGAGATGTCATTGACGACAATATCAGGATGATGGTGATTAGTATTTTTTTCATACTACAAAGATAAGTATATTTATTGGTTTTAACACTATAATTTTGTAATTAAATTAAGGTAGTAAGGAATTTTTAATGTATTTTTGTATTTATAATAAAGATAAATAATATGGCAATCGATAAGAGCGTAGAAAGGATTAAAGGGATTATGGGTATCATCACTGAAGGTGAAGTTAAGTATAATCAGAAGAGTATATTTTACGGGATAAACGGATTGGGGACGTGGTTACACACAAATGACGGTTTTGGATTGGCAAACTACATTAATAAGGTACTCGAACCACTTAAATCAAGTATCGCACCTGAGGATATGGCCAAATATAAGGAAGGGGCATCATATCTACTACAGGGAGGTCAAATTAATAAAGGTAAACACGACTGGTTCATTGGAACATTAGAAAGTAGTAAGTTAGTTTTTGTTGATGGTGAATGGCATCCAACAAATAAGTTAAATACTAACTATTCTCAGTTAGCTACTATCGTTACTGAGTTACTAATTAAGTCTAATGATGAAAATGATGAGACCGCATCTGACATATTGTCAGTTATTGACGATAATAAAGGAGATATTAAGACTGCAATGTTAGATAATAAGGACTTTATCTACGGATTATTCAAAAAATACCTTTCAGACCCTAAAGATTTACTACCATATACCGATAAAATCACTCAGTGGTCAGAAGTTGGTGAAGGAAATGAGGATTTAGTTGCTAATATACTTACATCTAAAGGTTATACAGTCGTTTATCAGGGTGGAAACGGAGATTTTATCGATATGAAATTCGGGATTGACTTGATAGTTAAATCACCGAAAGGAAAGATACAAACAATACAGGTTAAAACGTCTGAAAGACAAGCGACATCATTCTTAAGAATGTCTAAAAGGTATGCCGCAGTTGATTTTGTCACCTATAAAGATACTGATGGGAAGATGATTTCCAAAAAAGTAGAGTAATATGAAGGATTTAGCTAAGAAACAACTCTTTAAATTATGGGATAATTTAGATAGATATCACTTATCCTCAACTAAATATGTCGGTTATAAGACCGTTACATTTACGGAATATGTAGACTTAATTACTGAATATTTGGGGGTTGAGGACATTAACGCCTACTGGAATAAAGAAATTGACGACCTTTTAAGGACCTTTCCGGGACCTGAAGACTTACCTAAATTCAGAATAAATATAGAACCAATTGACTTTCATAACGAAAAGAGTTATTACGATTCTGATATTATGTTACACGGCACATTAAGGTTCCCTTTAGTGGTATCTTATGCTGGTAGTGGTGAGTATGAATGTCCGGGACGTGTTCGTCAGGAAGATGAAGACGAAATAGAATGTTTTTGGGACTTATTAATACGACCTAAGGTTATGGCGGTTTTCGCACATATGAATACCAAATACGGTATCGGATATAGGTCAATACAAGGTAAAAACTTAGATTTTAATTATTAATACTTGTCACTAATTGATAATACCAACTTAATTATAAGGGGGAGGACTATAACGTAGCTCTCCCTTTCATTTGCTCCCAATCCCTATTTTTCCTTACACTATCATTTTTAACATCGGTCGCCGATAACATAAGTGGGGTGATACCCATATCTTCTGACAACGAAATCAACGCCTTTACGTCCTTAGGGAAACAATGACCACCATACCCAAAGTCACCATCAGGACCGGGAACATTCCAATGTGAATGACCTAAACGTGTATCGTAAACTGAGTATTCAATTACCTTATCGTAATCAATGTCTAACTTTTCACATATTTGATACATCTCATTTGCGAACGAAACTTTGGTCGATAAAAATGTGTTGGTCAAATATTTCACCATTTCAGCGTGTGTCGAGTCAGTCTTAACAATATCCGCAGTGGGGAACACCTTACCAAAAATTTGCCTTAACAATGTCGTTGCTGGTCTTGGACCACCTAAAATTATACGTGTCTGATTATTATAATCCTCCACGGCATTTCTTTCTGTGAGGAATTCTGGGTTGAATACAACATCTAGGTTCTTAAATTTCTCATTAAAGTCCCGAGTAGTACCGGGTATTACAGTGGACTTTACCACCACCGTTTTATAATCGCCGAGGTCATCTAACTCTTCTAAGACACTTTCAATAAAACCGATATGACAACTACCATCACCATTCATTGGGGTTGGTAAACATAAGAAGACGTACTCACATGAGTATACCTCATCCTTCGTAGAGTTACATTTAGACGAGTCTAAATCAAATGTGAGTATGTTATAAAATTTCTTAAACTTTTGGAACACGGCATTACCTACGAACCCCTGTCCTACTATTCCTATTTCCATATAATTCTCATTGATTTTATATTGACGACGCAATATTTTTCTTAAATTTAGTGGTACTCCAACCATGTGAACGACTAACCCAATGGATGGGTATATGTAAATCATCCCCAGTAAATGACTTCTCTAAATAATCCTCACCTAAAAATCTGACGTCAGGATTAATACTTTGTATTAAAAATTTTAATTCTACCTCAGTGTTATAAGTTAAGAATGTAGGTTCATCAAAGAAATACTTTAACATATCTTTTCTTTCCTCGGTACTTAAGATTGGTTTTAACTTTTCAGGTCTTTCTATTGTTGGGTCATCCTGTAATAGAATATATTGTTTTTGACAACTATCATTTATTTCTTTAAAGAGTGCAACATACCCAGGGTGGATTACATCAAAATTCCCCGCGATTATCCCTATCTCTGGATGGTTAATTGTCTTTGTTACTGTTTTATACAACATTCAAAATTGTTTTATGATTGTTTATTATATGATTACTTATCTCAACCCCAATCGAGGGAGTTTGTCGAATAGGATGGTAATCCACCCCACACTCATCTAAAAGTAATATAATTTCATTATCTATCTGGACCGACTCGTCTTGCGTTTGTAGTCTACCTTCCTCCTCATATTCCTTAGTTTCTCTATGTATTATGTAATTGATATTTTCATAACCCTTAAAAACTTCCAACACAAATTTATCAAATGTATCCCCATAAAGTGACGTGGGATACCCAACGTGGTACCTATCTTTGTACACCACAGAGAGTAAAATCGGAGAGTCGACTATAATGAAGTCTACCTTCCCATATGACCTTACAATCCCCCTATGTTGATTCGCACATATATAAAATTGGTCAGTGATTTGTGATTTGTTATCTTCCCACGCAACCTGTTTAGGAAACTCATATGGTAAGTCACAGGAATACCCCTGTAATTGTAACTCACTATATACTCTCGCCGCGGTAGTAGACTTACCAATGCCAGGACCTCCAAATATGTTTATTATTTTAGTTTTCTTCATACTATCGACACTTTTTTTAAAATTAAGAATAAATATTATAAAAAACAACCCTTTCGGGTCTTCATTGTCTTTCTGTTAACCCGAACCGACCCTTCGGGTCGTTATTTTATAATAAGATATTGATATAGTTAAGATAATCGATATATTTATAATAAACGTTAAAAATATGACACATCTTGATAAGATTATATTACTATTTAAAAACTTGAGGTTTACCTATAAAGGGAATAATGTCGAGTTTTTAGGGATAAGTAGGTCTATAGTTACAAAGGGTGGCGTCGGATTAACCAATAATGGTCAGAACGTCACAACCGCTCGAAACATCCCTTCAGTGGTCTTTAAAGTGAGGATAACATTAGAAAGTGATAAACCATTTTTTGCGTTAGCGTTACAGGATGAGATGTCTTATATAATGCGTAAACACATTAGTAAGTTTTTTCCGGACTTTATCGAAACAATTAGTGGTAATATAAAAGGTAATCATAGTTTTAATGAGTTGGATGGGTTCCCCTTTATTGATGTTGAATTAATTACCGACGATGGAGTGTTAAATTTTCCGTATCTTCCTTATTCAGAACAGACTCATGGTTCGATAAATAAGGGACTGATAATGCCTAAGAAATTTGGGTCAGAGAACATGAAGAAGATATGTAAAGGTCCAGGGACTGTCGATTTCTACGATATAACCATCAACTATAATGTTGATGAATTACTCCCCGATTACGACAATATCGTAACATATGAAGATGAGAGAATTAAATTCGTGGCAGGTCTGAAGATATCAGATTTAACATTCATAATCAATCGTAATCCAACGATGGATGAGATGGATGAACACACCAAGTTAATTTTAGATAGAATAATTTCGGGTGAGATATCTGCTGAGAATTTTTTCACATCATACGAACAAAATACCACAATGACTAATATGTTATTAAGTACGTTACCAATGGGTACTCCATTTACGGTTAAAACCACAGGAGCAATAACACAATCACTAAGTTTAGGTATAAACCTTATTGTGGATGAAAATGGACCATCAAATAGTATAATTCCGAATACTATGTCGGTGGGAAATGAGATATACGACCTAATATCAGACGTCGATGACATTTATTTCAGTTCAGACGTATATGTCGTATCTGTGGATGGCGTTGGGGTGGATTACGATTTTATGGACTACGCCGATTCAGTAAGTGATGCCGAGTCCGGTTTATTATTCGCACTAATCCACGCTTACCACACATCAAAGTAATGCAATCAATAACGGGGCTAATTTATACCCTGCGAACGCACCTAACGATGTCGGTATTGGGAATACAATGAATTGTCCTAAGTCTGTCACATATTTGGGACGATTAACCACCTTACCTAAAAAGAAGTAGTACGCCATATACGCAATTAATACTGCGATGTCAATATGAGATGTTATTGTAACAACTACCATTGACCCTAATAGTCCATAGACGAAATTACTCAATACACCATCAACCCAAATCTCTTTCGGGGTGGAAGACCTATAGTCATCTCTAAGGTGGGTTAGAGGATTTTTTCTTTTTTTATCTGACATAATATTATTTTATTCGTTAATGATAAAAAATAACATAAATTTATCAATATTTGACGTTGTCTTATTATAGATTATTAATTACCATTAAATAAAAACATAATGATAAAAGAATGGAAAGGTGTATTAATTTATGAGTTCGAAAACGGGTATAGAGTTTCGGTACCATACATTAAAAGTATTAAATTCGCAATAGGTAATACTCCGATTGTCGACGTCTTAGGTCCAAACAACGAGTACCTAACCTCAAACTTTCTACCTGAAGGGCATGGTAATGGATTAACTGCTGATGAAATAGCTGATTTAATTTACCGAGTGAAGTCTATTAAAGTAGGTGAGATAGTGGACATACTATAACCTATTCGTGGTCTTGATACATTCCACGAATAAAATGATAAAGACTTAACGGCCAAAGTAGGATGTAAAGAACTCGTTCCGCATTGGTGAATTCCACCTCATTTCCGTCGTCATCGACAACTCCTTTTAACATAATGTCCATTGACATTATAACTACTACCCCAATTAATAGGTAAGTATATATGTAACTAATTATTTCTGAAACCATTTCTTTGTCTGTCTTTACTCATTCTTTCTCTGTCCTCATCACTTACCCACGTATCCGTAACTTTTTTAAAAATGTAGAGACCTGCGAAAACTGCCGCGAAAAGACCTACTTTCTTTAATGTTGATTTTTCTTTAGGCATCTTCCGTTTTTTTAGTGATTAAACTCAATAGACTAACGGCTCTTTCTAATATCTCTGATACTATAACCGACTCACCTAAAGTAAATGACCCACCTTTGTTTGCCGTCTCTAAAGCATTAACCAAAAGTTTAGTTATTTCAGGTCCGTCCGCATCCGATACATATTTTTTTAATTCGTTAGGGTCGTCAAATTTAACTTGGTCGTTAAAAATTGAATAATTTGTTTCTTTATTTTCCATGGTACTTTATATTTTATGTAATTTATATTGACATCATCCACCCAGCTCTATTCTGAGATTCATATTCTGAGTATTTACATCTTCTCATTGACGTAGGGTCCGCATACATCCCTTTCATTCTGAAACAGTGTGACTCTCCGAAAACCTCTTTTGGTACGGTAACATAAGTTCTCAGTGTTTCATCGTATAATGACCAGTGAGCCTTAGTCTCGTGAGATTTAACTCTCTTTACTGCCTCTCTTTTATTAGGTGCCCATATATCATTGAACCCACAAGTATTCTCATCCTCGTCCTTCCAATTAAATAGGTAAAGGTATTCCCCTTCTTGATTTCTAAATAGTTTTTCTCTTGCCATAATTATCTTTGTTTATTTCGATACAACAAAGATAAACATTTTATAGAGACTACCAAAATTTACCAAGGATTCTTTTTATTAAAATCCATAAATGAAACCCCTTTAGAGGACTTATCCGATACTTTCATATTGGTTAGGTCTCTTAGTGGTAAGTTAATGTCTTCGTCCTTGTAGTCTAATGTAACCTCACTTGGTTGGTCAAATAGGTTGGTACTACGACATGATGAAATTGTATTATCTTCTAAAGTATAGTGTGCGTGTCCAAATCCTGGTGGAATCCAAAATTGGTTTGACAAATCCCCATCTAAGATTACCGATTCCCATTGTCCGTATGTTTCAGAACCACGTCTTAAATCCACGGCATAATCGATTCTCTTACCTTTGATTACCGTAACTAACTTCCCTTGTGTGTAAGGTGGCATTTGACAGGTTATTCCGTTAAAATTCCCTTTATTTACTGTTGTCAGTGTGTCCTGTATGAACTTATAATTAAACCCATTCTTCTCCAATAGGATTTGGTTGTAGGTTTCTATGGTTACTCCGTTATTATCTTTACTAATGTTTGGGGTGAACTCATATGGACCCTCAATGAATGTTTTTCTAAATTGCATGATAATTACTTTTTGTAAGTGTAGTTAATATTTTTGACATTTCAATATAATTTCAGTTTAAAGTGTTGAAATTAACGTTATATTCATAGTAGGGTCCCCATACCCATTAGATGTTAATACTCTTTCAAAAAACGGAATAGTAAACTCCTCGATTTCAAGACATAACGACTCTGAAAGTATTTGGTGGACGTAGTAGTCATCTTCCTTATTTGATGGTAAATCTATTTTCGTCCCATTCTGTAAGGTAACGTACCCTGACTTAACAAAGACATTAAACTCGAAAGACGCGTCATTAGGTTCTAAGTACTTCATCCCCCACGATATCGGCATAATATCTATCACCCCTATTATATTTTCTTCCGTAAAGTCCCCCATTACAGTACCAGGTCTCATTAAAGTTAGCGACGTAAGATTATAAAACTTCTCATTTAAATGTGTGTCATCTTCGTCTGAGATATATAAACTATCGACATCCAATTCGTACTTAACAATTACTTTATGACTATCAGCATTTAAATACTTAAGTATTCTTTCACACATAACATCCAACTTCTCCTCAATAAACTCCATAGTAAAACTACTATTTGTCGAGTGGTAGATAAAATCTACGTTAATGACTGTTTTACCCCCAGCTTCAATTAAGGTCTCATTCAACCCATTATATCTAAATTTAATCGAATTCCCTAGTAGGAATGTTTCTCCAAACATACTTTTAAATAATTTGTCAAAACCTTTTTCTAAATCTTCTACGCTCATTTTTAAGTTCTTTACTATAAATACATTATAATTAGATATTTATATCTATGATATCTAAAGATAAACATAATAAGGTTAAGGACCAACAATTCCTATCATTAATAAAAAGTAGAAGTCGAAACAGGTTAATTATTACGACCGTAGTTTTATTAACTTTTCTATTTATTATGTTTGGCATTGGATTAGCTTTGTTTAGTAACGATGAAAGTCGAACTATTAATCAGGAGTGGAAGGAAATCTTACTTTTATTATTAGGTGCGTTTATCGCGTCATACGGTAAGGTAATTGACTTTTGGTTTCAAAAAAATAACGAAATTGAGAAGGAACTCATCGACGCAGCCGAAGGAGTTAAAGAACATAACAGTAAAGAATGCGAATAACAACTATTTATTAATATGAAGAAAGTACTAATATCAGAATCTCAAGTAAAATCAGTGATTAATACAATGTTATCCGAACAAGGATTATACGGTAATAATGCCGATGTAGTTGATTATGATTTACCCGAATTTTTATCGGACACCATTATCCTTAGTAAGTTAAATACGTTCCAGGATGTACAGAAAGCAGTTAAGGAACTTTATAAAAGAATGATACGTGTTGAAAAGGGGTTAGACGATGCTGGTTCACATAACAAAGCATATACTACCGACACCAAATACTCATCTAAGAACAAAAAATTTAAAGAGTTTGAAAAGAAAGGTGAATCAGAAAAACGTGATGACGAACTTAAATCTGAAATTGAATCACTACAAGCAATGATTGCTGGTAAGACATTTCAAGAATTAGAAAAGAAAAAAGAGAGACACTAAGTCGGTTCACCCTTTAACGGAAGTTCTCTATCGATTTCTTCCCCCATCTCTTTGGTGAATTCAATGAATAAATCTATAGATTCGTCTTCCCCATCATAATTAAACAGTTTCATTTCTTGTCTAATTTTTTGGAAAAGGTCTTGTATTTTACTTCTAAGACTCATCAATCTGGCGGTCATTCGACTTACGCTAGACGCATCTTCAACACCCATATCAATTAATTCTTCTCGTATATTACGGTATATTACTGCCCATTTTTTATCATACCCTCTAATGATTAGGTATGAAAATAATTTATCTTTTTGTGACATTGATTCTTCCATATTAATAAATACTAAGTTTACATAAAAAATGAAGGGGGTAGTAGCGAAACCCCCCCTTCTGTTCGCCTATAACAATAGACGGCCCTAAAATGCCCCTATTGGGGCAGTGTACCTTTTGGTTCTTTTAGTAGTATGATTACCTCTTCCGACGTATATCTTTCCCCCCTGAATAATATAGTACCTTCTTCCTTGAAATTATCGAACGCGTCCTTAGATGTTTTAAAATACGAACACGCTTCGTAGTTTTCTCTCTCCTCGTTAAGTATTATCATATGGTCATACCATTTTGATATGAAGTCTGTCATTTCACTCATTAACTAATTATACGAACTATTATTAAAAAATAAATATTTATATGGTATATGATGGATATTAAACACACATTAGAATACTTCGATAATGGATTTTTCGAAATAGAACATCCGTACGCTTCGTTTACTTTTAGAGTGACGGAACCTATATTATGCTCAGGAGTATTAAATTTAACGGTGTGGGATTTAAAAGGGTCCATATCATTTGACGGAGTAACGTGGTACAGAGTGGAGGATTTAAACCCTATTGATGGGGATTTCATCGAATATTACTATCAATGTATTTTTAATGAGTATGGGTGGTTATACCAAGACATACACTTATCAATAAAGGAAGTGATGAATGACTCTATAATTAAAACGTTTAAAATTATATCATTATCTAATAAAACATCTAAGGATTCAACACCGATATTGTGTTCGAAACTTCCTCAGATGAATAAAGAACTATTAATAGTGCTGGATAACGTAAAGGTAAGACTTTCATCTGTATTTGTAGTTGACAGTGTCTACTTCACTGACGAACAAATTATGGTTATCGATTTAGTTGATGATACGATTCCTGAGGTTGACCTATTAAATGATGGGACACCTGAAGAATTACTAATAACAATAAAAGAGGTGGACGAAAAAATCTCATCTTTGTTAAAACCTATGGGCGTAAGTAGATACACTTTAGGCAAGATACATAAAACAATATAATACATTTAAATTATGACAACAGTTTTAATCATTATACTTATCGCGGCAATTGCGTTCTTTGGGTATAAGAAAATTTCAAAGTCTACTTCATCTAGCGTGAGTACGACAACGACAACGTCTGGTGGTGGAAATACTACGACAACAACATCTAACGGTGGTGGTGGGTCTTCATCTAACGGTGGAAATACTACGACAACAACATCTAACGGTGGTGGTGGTTCTTCATCTGATGGTGGAAATACTACAACAACAACTCGTCGAGCTGGTGGTGGAGGTTCTTCATCTGATGGTGGAAATACTACAACAACGACATCTAACGGTGGTGGAGGTTCTTCATCTAAGGGTAGGTAACAATCTGAACTAACTAATTAAATTAAAAGAGGACATATTAACGTATGTCCTCTTTTAATTTATAATTCAGGGTGGTCATGTAAGAATATTAAACAATTACCAATTGTGTCGCTGATACCAACACAATCCTCATACCACTCCATTTCCTCCAATATTGGGAGTATCCACCGAGATAGGTGGAGAGTAAGATTCAAATCGGAAATAAAATCCGTAGATGAGGAAGATAACCATAATGAGGATAATTCCTCATCTAATAGTGACCTTAAAAATCTACTAACATATAGGTAATCCATTTCTCTTAATTCTCCGTCACTATTTGAAATATCATATGATAATAGTAAGTTATCCTGTAGAACATTCACGCTTCGTATTTCACTCATCTTTTAACTGTTTATTAATAAATAAGTGAAATTTAGGTAATAGTACAATAATCATCTACCGTTTTATTTAGATAGGTCTTCATTTTTATTTCTTCTGAAGAAACCGACTCTAATTTTAGGTATTCATCCCCATACGTAAACCCATTAATAATGTACGTACTGTGAGTCTCCCTCTCAACTTTAGTGATGAGTAGTGTGAGGAGATTAATGTCGAATAATTCTTTAGTGGTTAATTTAGCTCTTACTAAGATACCTCTTTTATCCATTATCGTATAAATAGAATCAAATTCGGTTAGAGAGTAAAAATCATCTATACAGGTACTAACATCTAATGGGTTAAATATGGTGGTCTCACCACCACTCACTTTTAACCTACACATTCTAGGATACGCCCCATAAATGTGACATATATCATCCAATTCATACCAGTGGTCGACACTTAACCCACTATCATGAATTAAAGTATGGTCAGTTAATATATCCTCTAACGGTCGGTTAGATTCCTTCATGAATTGTTTTAGTTTAATCATGTCGTGACTATCTAATTCGCATGACACAATCTCACAACCAAAACCAACAATCTCCACAACATAATTAAACATTAATCCGATGTATTTCTATATTATTATCATTAATAAAGTCCTCTAACTGTCGACCCATATGTATTTCCTTACCATAAACGTCAGTGTAGTATATTTTTTTAATTCCCGAACCAATAATTAATTTGGTACATTGAGAGCATGGTCTCATCGTAGTGTAAATAGTTCCACCCTCTATTGAGATTCCCTTCCTTGCTGCCCATATAATAGCGTTTTGTTCTGCATGTATTTCGTAAATCTTACTCCACTCATAATGTTCTGGATGGGACTCATTACCCCACACATCATTACAATTATGAAATCCCGTTGGGGTTCCATTATATCCTGTAGATAAAATTCTATCGTCCTTTACTATTACGGCACCAACTTGACCCCCCACGCAATTACTACGTTGAGAGATTAATTTTGCAATTTCCATAAAGGTTTGACTTGAATTCATATCGACTTTTGTTTAAGTTTAATTAAACGATTTAACAAAATCAAATTATATGAAGAAGATAGTTGATAACTGGAGATTCCTCTACTGGGATGAACCGATAGATGAAGTGGTAATGGAGGATGACGTAATTGACGTAGAAGAAGAAGAAAAGAAAATGGGGGACGATTAATCCCCCGATTATATTATAAATGACTTTTACCCTTAATTTCGATAATTAAACAACTTTTACCCCGGGTAAATGACTTTTACCCTTAATGTGTGAATATAATTACTAACCATTTAGTAATTTGTCTATTTCTCATATACTTTGCTGTTTTATTATTTAATCAATTTTATTATATTTTACTTATTTCTTTACTATACCAACTAATTAGCCTTATACATCCCTCTCTAAAAGTATCGTGCATATCAGCGTTTTCTATACCAGTTACACCATCACCAAAAGGTATATTCTCAGGTACAACAGTAATATACTTTCTGTAATTACTATAGTCGTATGTAGGTAAAGGTAGACCAGTCTTGGTAACTACTATCTCCACTAACTCATCAGTTTTTAATTTATCGTAATTCATAATATTTTTATTTAACTTGTTGCTCATAAAACCCACCCTTTTTCTGCTCAATATTCTCTATTGTCAATGGTTTGTAATCCCACAGATTAATCGCAACTGCATATCTAGTCCCTCTTGTTACTTGGGTTACCCTATGTAGTTGACCAGCATCGAAAATAATTAACCTGTTTGGTTTTGGTGATATCATCTCAAAAGGGGAGTCAAAATCTACTTCTTTAGTATCCCATATTTGTAATTGACCTCCGTCAATGTCGTGGTCAATAGGGTAATAAACGGTTCCAATCACCGGTCTTTTAACCTCCCCGGTGAAATGCCATAAATCTTCGTCCTTATCAAAGTGCTGTTTTAAGTGGTCCTCCTTATTTACGTCGGATGCTGACTGAGACCCAGTCCAATGTTCGAACCCGGTAATCTCTACCTCCATATTAAGAGGACTATTATCCCCCCATATATATTTGATTAGTTCTTCTCTTAGTGTTTCAGGTTCTCTTTCCCACCATCCTTCATACCAGTTATAGTTTCCATAGTCACCCCAGAAATCTGAATTATCTGACGATAACGACTCCTTAATCCTTTTTAGTAATGATTCGTCCTGTACGAAATTATCAATTATTATCATATTCTATTCTTTAAATTGTTTATCTTCTGACCTTATAAGGTTACGTACATACTCCCCTAACGTCATATCATTGGGTATATCATTAACCGCTTTAACTACCTGTTTCAACGTTTCGAGTTTTAAATCCATAAAACAATTATAAGACTTTATTTATTAATCGTAAAGGGATATATTTATATAAAAACATTGTAGATGAACACTAAGGAACTATTTAAGTCACACGTAAAGTTATATGCGACACTAATGTCGATGAAATATAATAACGCTAATTTACAGACATACGTATCAATGTCAAAAAGTGATAACTACACTAAATATCTTAAAAGTTTACCACGTATAGATGGGGATGATAAAGAAAATGTCGCCCTAATAGCATATAAAATGAATAACGGCTCGACTTTTGACGAATCATATGACTTTATTATGGAGGAAACTAATACTAATTTTATGTTATTCGCGGCTCATTTGGATACCGTACAGGAAAATTGTCCAACGTGTGATGGAGATGAAATGGAATCATGTGATTCGTGTGATGGTAATGGGGTAATTAGTTGTGAGTCGTGTGATGGTTATGGGACTCAAGAATGTAAAATTTGTCAGGGAGAAGGTGAGATAGATAATGATGGTGAGTCCGTTGAATGTGAATCGTGTGGTGGTTCGGGTACTGAGGATTGCGCCACTTGTGACGGAGAAGCCAGTGAGACCTGTCCGATTTGTAGTGGTTACGGTACTGTTTCCTGTGGGGGATGTAATGAAACGGGGGATGGAGACACGTATATCGAATTTAATGTGGACGCTTATATTAGTATTGACCCTAAAAGTAATAACCTAAAAGGTTTTGATAATTATTTGGAGTTCATAACATATGTCTCCTCGAATCGAATTTCATATCCGTTTTATAAGACTTTTAATGTTAGAATGGATTCCGACAGTATAGATAAACCAACGGAAAACGAAATGAATGACTTAGTAAGGTCACATGGATTTAAGGTCGGTTGTCACGATGACAAATGTTATAAACACATTAAGAGTGGTTATGGGTTACCAACAATGTTATGGGACGCTGAAAATTATTTCACTAAAACTATCGAAATCTAATACTTTTAACTTATCTTTGTAGTGTAAACTTAAATAAACACCTATGAAGCATTTATTAACTATCGTCTTAATAATCCTATTAATGTCCTGTGAAAAAGAAGAGATTCTCATGGAACCAATCATTAATGCAATATCAATTTCCGACTCTGTCGATATGTTTGGGGAGTCTTCAAAAGGATTGGACATCTATCTAAATACTACCGACGTTAACGGAAGGTCATGTGTGAATTGTCATTTATCCCCGACCGGTATGGATATTGTACGTTTCGGTAAGATTTCACCGATGAGTCAAGATTCAATTGTGGTGACTAGAGCCATGGGTCACATATCCACAGAAGATTCATACCATGTGGCAGCATACATTAGAAAATTAAAGAATGAGTTAAATATCATACCTAACGGTAATTCACCGGTGTTAGAGGAACCATCAGGTCAATCACCTAACCAAGTATGGGATGGTAGTAGTTCGTTAACCACAGGAGACGTAAATGGATGGGACTTCCAAAGAATAAATATTTCTTTTAACTACCCAAAATGGTTTGAAGGGGATGAATTCAACGATAAGGACAACGATAATTTAGATTGGTTACCTGAGTTAGACTTACTAACGGAAAAAGAGGGGGATATTAGAACCAAGTATGACGAATATTTAGAAAACCCCACGAAACACACTCTTAGGTCAGTATTAAAAACGTCACATACCACTTTAACCGAGGGGGAAAGAAACCCAGGTGAACACGGATACAATGATTTTATAACGTCCTTCGATTATCAAAGATGGATGGCAACGCTTTATATGCAACACATAATGTCACCAAACAGTGACTTAACCTTTGGGGAAGAAATTGATACCGATATTTCAGAATTTTCATTATCAGACGCTATTTGGGATGTTGGTAATATTGCTCGTAGAAGTCAGGATAACGGGTCTAATACCGGTAATGGTGTTGAGATTGATAACCGTCTTTTAAATGAAGTTCAATGGCTTTACTTAGGGTGGATGACTAATAAAGGTAAACGTAACTCTTTTGAGACACAATATATTGGTACGGCACTAAAAGACTATGGACAGAGAGACTTAGCGTCTTTAGTGATACTACGTTCGTTGGTGAGTCGTTCAGATAATAGTCAACGTATGTATGATGACATTTTTACGATGTCGTACATTACGAGTGACGATAAACTTTATGAATCCTTAGTGTTTGGTCTTAACTTTCTAATTAATGGGATTAACAGTGGAAATAACCACTTTACTCTGACAGAACAATTAAGTATTACCACTTCAATGGGGTACTTAAAAAATAATACCTCAGACCCTGACGTTAAAGAATATGTTGGTAGTAATCAATATTTAAGTCAAAACCAAAAAAACACAATTTCAACTAAAGTAGATATTCTACATACGTTATTAAGTAATATGTAATTATTTACTGTCGAATATATGGAATAAATTATCAACCCATTCAGTACCACTTGAGTGGAATGGATGTAATAGGTATAGAGTATCTTTTATCATGTCCTCTTTTTTCGGAACCCCATACGGTCTAACAACTTTCGAAGTGTAATCGTCGGGAACTTTAGTAAGTGGTATGATATGATGATTGTACTGATATTTTATTGTATAAAATATTTTATATATCATTTCATCGTCCCAATATCCCGGTTGTTTTAACTGTACAATGTCGATTATCTCACCTAATAGACTATCTTCGTAAATTTCTGTGGATACACAGAACACTTCATGGACCGGCCATTTTGTGGTTATAAAGTTAGTTATAAACGTGTCGTGGTCGAAATCCCTATCTATCTTATCCATAATGGGTTGTAATCCCTTACGGATGTCCTCAATACGACCACTATCGAAGTTTGGGTTCGAGTGTTCCGATGAATCATAATACTTCATTAAAAAATCATCCGGAATATCCGACGTAGAGTAGTGTAACTGAATTAATCGTTGTAATATTAACCCACTACCGTGGTTTAATGACATACACATATAAGGGGATATAACCCCTACCCTCTCACTTAACGAAAGATATTCCTCAACACACATAAAATAGTTGGCACCCCCACCATTATTATATGCAAAACAATCACTGTCTATCGTATACACATTTTTATGGTTGGTTATTATATCACAATCCTTATCGATAAACTTAAACGACTTTGACGTCGTCCTAATTTCAACCCCAAATTGATTGAATATGGGTAATAAATAAGTAAACTCGTAATCTTCGGGAACCACTATATACCGTTTATAGTGCTTTAAGTCGGTATTACGTAAAAATGTGAGGACAGAGTAATATGTTAATAACATATAACCCTTATTATTTCCGAACAGATACCACACAACACCTAAATCTGAGTTTTCAGGTATAGAATATGTCTCTTCCGACAATTTATGTGGGTAGTTAGAGATGTCATCGACCTTATCGTGAATATTATCAGATATTAGGTCGTTAAATAATGTTTCGATTACGTCCATAAGTCCTTAATTTTGTGATATATATTTAACATTTCATTAGGGGGTAATACCCTACCAGCGAAATGTATTAAGAAGTCACCACTTTTATATGTGTTTTTATTTTTTGATTGGTTACCTAGGTATTCGACTAAGTCTATGATTCCCATATTATAGAAATCGGAATGATGGTAAAACCAATAGGACTGCTTTAAAGAGGTGGTATCGATATTATATACATCCTTTTCCCCGATACTATTTAATGCGTTCTGGTCACTCCAAAACTCTTCAGACCACCCATCCTTGACGTTACTATCATAGGTACTAATGACCTCATCTAAAAATGTCTTTGAATGGTCAGAACTATCAACACACCAAAAACCGCTATTACATTGGTAAATTGGGGTTACATCATTCGTAATTACGTCATTAGAAAAGTGTATCGGACTATCACTAATCATATCCTCCAAACGTAGTTTAGGGTTAGTGATTATAATATCAGTGGAATCAAACCAAAAAACGGAGTCATACCCCTCATCCATTAATTTCCTCATATAAACTATCCCATCATATGTTGGTGTATGTATATTAGAACCGTACCCGTCTACCTCAATCTTACTAAAATGTAATTCGTATCCATGACCATCACAATACTCCTTTAAGATGTCCTCATTACACCAGTGACCCTCACCATTGTAATAATAAAATGAGACTACGGCTATCATTAGTCTTCAAATAGGAAATCACCAGCAATACAATATCTCCACCCAAACTCTTTCGGTACTAATTGTGGTTTGTGAAATACGTCACCATCAAAGAAACATAATTTACCGGCACTAATTGGCATTGAGAAAACATCCTCTTTATGTGCGAATAGTAAGTCCGAAAATGGTGACCCACATTCGGGGGTATTAATATAAAATGAGTATGAATATGTTGCGTCTGACTGTTCAATACCCTCATGGTTCCCATCTTCAGGTATATTACGAGGGTCTAAAATATTTAGTCTATGTGTATGCCAATAAGGGGTATGTTCGTCCTGAGCGGCAATAATCCACGCCGTCTTATTTAAGATATTAAGGGACTTACCCTGTAGAGCTCTAAGGGAACAAGCAAATGATTTTGCGAAGTAATAAGCATCCTTAAAGAAATATGGTAGTTCCTCGTCATCGTCGGTCTCATCATTTTTCCATAATTGAAGACTGGCGTGTATTCCGGGTCCTTGGTCGATTAAGTTACCATCCTCATCTAAATTCCGACCTAAGTATTCCTCAGACCATAAATCATTAATTAACTGCTCCTCATTATATCGTTTTATGGATTCTATTTCGGTGGTATATACGTAATAATCACCTACCTTAACTCTTTCTATTTCTGGTGTTCTCATTATTCTCACTATCTTTTAAATACTGTTTAACGACTGAACGTATGGTTTCTATGTTATCTGAAACCGAAGACTTACTTCTATTATTAAATGTTGGGTGAGTGTATATCTTATGTAGTATTTCAAATACGATTTCACGACGAGAAGTATTATCCATAAATCCCTTTCGGTATTTGGATGGATTATGACTCATCAGTATGTATTCAATCCATGATGTCTTAATGAACACCACCAATATCAGTAAACCGTATAATACTATATAGTTATCCATTTCAATTATTTACGTTTAGCTCGTGTAAATGATAATCTAATAAAACAACTTGCTGAGAATATCCCAGGAACCCACATACCTACGAAAATAGCCTCTTCAGGTTTCCCCATAAACCACATCACTAAAGATGATATTAAGGTCACCCCCGCTAAAACGAAAGTTACCTTATCACTATATTGAACTTCTCCGAAGGTCGGAGGTTTGGTGTTCTTTGGTTTGTAGTTACGGACCTTAATGTTAGGTTCTAAGGGAGTCTTTTTAATTTGTGGACTCGTAGTATTGTTGTTAGTCTTTTTCTTTCTGTAGTACCTCTTCTTACCCCCCTGACTACTCTGAGGTTTATCGCCCTGATGGGTCGTATTCTTCTGTGTATTATTCTCTGACATAATTCTATATTATATATTCCACTAATGGAAACTTATTCTATAACAAGTATAATCAATATAATTTAAAAAACAAATTAATAATCACTAAGTTTTAATGATATAATTAATTCTATTGAGTTAACGGCCTCCTCTAACGTGTCATGTACCATCACGTCTACCCATCCCCTAATAAAAATAAATTTGATATATCTATATTGAACAGTAAAAAAAGATTTCCCTATAACTCTATATTCCCTAATTTGATATCTACCCCTGAGGTACGTCTCACGACTATAACGGTTTATCACTACACTTTTATTTTTTTATAATTAATTTATCACTACGAGGCGTCGGACTTTTGTTTACTTTCTAAGTATACATATAATAATCTTTCTAAATATTAATACTATGAAAATACATCTTACTAATTATTACCAACTAAGACGTATTCTATGGGATGAAAGATTTAAAGACCCTATTAAGGAAAGTATCCATAACATAATACACAAATATAAGAATAAAGAAGATTACATACAAGAGATACTCACACTAAGAGAAGTATTAATTAAGTGTAATGATAAATTCATAGGGTATAAGGTTACAGATGAGTACGATAGGGAATTTATCCGTCTTATAGAGGATAAAGTTTCTGATGATGTTAAATACCTGTTCTTTACTCTCGTAAATGAAATACTCACAGATAATCCCATAGAGGATGTTCCTAATATAATACTATTAGAATATGGAATATTTCGTAAGGACTACATTAAGAGGAACATCATTAAAAAGGATTATGGTTTCGATATGGATGAAGAGTATTTAATTAACCACGTAGTGATGCCACACTATACTGAGAACGATATGAGTCAGTACCTCATTGAGAAACATCACGGTCATATCCGTTGTAATATGATGGAGTACTTAGAGGACGATACCTTAGGTCAGACATTAGTGGATTCTATAATGGAGTACCAGATAGAACTTATCGAATTGTGTCCCATGAACATTGATGTCGAAGACATCGAAACTTTTACACATCCTGAGAGTGAACTAAAACTACGTTTACTCCCTTCAGTATCTAAACATATAGTCCCTCTTATACATGAAATTCTAGCAATCCCCTTAGACTCTTCTTCCTAAGGTATCACCTCCTATCCATTGTAAGTAAATCTGTAAATCGTGTTTGCCACGACCGATAGGGAGTGGGTTAACGAATTACAGATGTATTTTATAATACCTTTAAGAGATATATCTAAGAAGACTTAATTAACTTTGTTCCATCTTTCATACGCCGGTTACGACTGCGTCGTTTCGTTGGAGTTTGTATGATAAGTCATTCATTAAGGACGTATTCGTGGGTTATTGACTGAGATATCACGCAGTAAGATGTTTCATTAAAAAAGTGTCGATTCCCTCAGTGAAACCGTCGATTTTATACGATGGTGAACGATAATATACGATATTGATACGATTAAATTAACTTTGTTCCATCTTTCATGCGCCGGTTACGACTGCGTCGGATTGTTGTAAATAAAAAAGACACCCGTTTGTGGAATGTCTAATTAAGTTTGTTCTGTCTTTCACCCGCCGGAAACGACTTCGTCGTCATTCGCTATGATAGGTATACGATAGTTCCTGTGGACCCTGTAGGTATCACCTCATTAAAGTTAATTCTACTATTCGTGACATCTATGGTATAGTCGACCGATAATTTTTGAATTAAACCATTAATCTCCACAAAGACCACTTTACTAAGAGACTCATCCGTAGAAAATAAAGTATTCACCCCGTTAGTTACGAAATCAGTTACCTTAAAAATACTCTTTATGTCGTTACCCCAGAATAGTATGGTACCCACCATTCCTGATGGTGGTGTTTCACTAAATGTTATTGTTTTATCCGTAACTGTAAATCCATCCCCTAATTTTTGTATTAGTCCGTTAAGTTCTACATAAAGAATTTGGTTTAGTGTTGTTGCATTTACCGTGTATTGAGATGTATTACCATCACACACAAAGTTATGTGTTATTAAGTATTGTGCGAAATCTGAAGAATCACTATCAACGGACTTCCAAATTATATTACCACTCCCATCCGTAGTTAATGTTTGACCCACATCTCCGTCCACAACTGGTAAGTTATATGAATCATTAATCCTTAGTATACCACCATCAAGTATTTGAATTACCTTGGATGTTGACGTATCTGTTGATGTATGTTCAAAGGTAACATTATTACCGATAACACTTACATCCAACAATCCTTTTATGTTTAATCCGTTAGTATGTACTTTTCGATACCTCTTTAATGAACTTCCTATGTCCTTAGTATTTGTGGTGTTTGGGAGAATATCACTCCCAATAGATTCTATAGATGTTACACCACTAAATGATGGACTAACTAAAGGCGCCTTATCACTCGTATGTTCATTAACTTTCGCAATAACATTATTAAGTTTTTGGGATACTATGGTCGCAAGTGAATTAAGTTGTGTATTTGACATTGTCTATCTTTTTCTTTTACTAAATGTAATAATTTTTTTTCATATAATAAAGTTTTCCCATTCTATTATAAATAAATAGAACATTTCTCTATTTCTGTCTAATGATTATTGTGAAATCGTCGTCCGAATAATCACTTACCACCTCAACATCATGTTTAGGGAATAAGTCAACGTACATTGATTTAACCTCTAACGGTAAGAACGAAACCTGCACATCACCACTAAAAGTCTCCTTATTTAAAAGGTTAAAACATACCCCCTTATTGGAACTATGTACGAAATGTTTAATGTGTTCAGTAATTGATTCAATGTCAAACCCCACCGAAAATACTCCACTCGCAAAGTACCAATCAAACTTTTCCATATAATATAATACGTTAGTGTCTAATATGGTTATTTTTTCATCGTACCTATCTTTCGCAGTCTTAATGAAGTCCGACATTATGTCAATACCTGTATAGTCAACGATAATATCTCGGTCTTTTAAATAACCATATAAATCCGCAGTACCACAACCGAAGTCCATAATATTGTCCCCCGATTTCACACAACTATCAACAAAGACGTCGAATCGAGAAGTTTGACTTTCTCGGTCCCTCCAACCTAATATGATAGGGTCCTCGTCCGATTTTGATAAATCTGACATAACTTCATAAAAGGCTCGAGATAGAGTTTTCTGATTAATTTTAGTATTCTGGTTCATATGAAAGCCATGTCGTTAAAATTATTTTGTTACTACTAACGGGTGTTCTACCCCTATGGATATAAGGAAAAGAAGCTGGGTGAACTATTAACGTACCTTTTTTTGGTTTTATAGTTAACATCTCACCATTATCGTCTTCCACATATAAGAAGTCTGTTTCACCACCTTCCTCTACATCATTAAGATAAAGTAGGAATGAGAATAATCTTCGACTCATCTCATGATTCCCTGTCTCAGCGTGCCACGCATTATAGTGACCTGTCGTTTGAGGATATTCCTGAACCTGTAGTAATTCATAAAATGTTTGAGCAAAGAATAGGTCGGAACCTGGTACGTGCTCATCCTGTTTAGGAAACTCACCCAAATATTGGTCAACGACGATTTCATTGAATTTTTGGATTACTCCATACCCGAAGGTTACGTCATCCTCAATTGGGGATGTTAGTATGTCAAAGTCGATTGAAGATTTTACTTCTTCGTTTATGCCGGAACTTGATTGACCAGCATATTCTAGTTTAAGTTCTTTAGCTCTCTCAAATCTCTCTAAGACTGCGTCACATTCTTCATCTGAGAATGCATTTTCAAAATAACCTATAGTATCTTTAAATTTCATATTAATAGTTTAATGTATTTTTATTTTCTGTACTTTGTCCCCACCATCCGGCAAATGCCAATCTTTTCGATGGTACGTCTTTCACCACTTCCGACACAAAATGCATATGACCCATACTAGTAGCGAGGTCAAACATAGTCAGTGTATTAAAGGTAGGTACATTTATCTTCTCAATCAAGTTCTCATTACTATTATTTTGGAAGTGTAAGTTACCCCCATAATGAGGTTTCCAATCGGAACTAAGATTATAAACAAATCCTAACACCCCATTCGGACCATCACTATGAGGACCTAAGAAATCACCATCATCATACCATGAGGCAAACAATTCATTTATTTTAGTTACCTTATAGTCAGTAACATAATCTAAGAACCCTACAACTTCATCAGAAATAACATCCGACCTAAAGACACATTCCTTACAACGACACTCCTCAATGTGGTCATCATTAGTTCTCCTAAAACTATATGAGAAAGTACCGTTAATGAATTCTATTCTAGCCTTAGCGTCGCTCTCCTGTATATACTCTTCATTTTCATCCACCCATCTAGTGATGTGCATATCATCGTCCATAGCCGGTCTAGAAGAAACAAACCACCAGTCCTTAGGCATTTCATTTAAGTGTTCCCACAACGACTTAGCGTAATCTTTATCTAACCAATTCTCAATAGTTACTATACCGTTCTTTAAAAATTCGTACTTTAACTCTCTTAGGTTTAATTCTTTATTTATCATATCCTATAGATTAAGTTCATTTTCAATTTGTGATAACTGAGTTCTATAAACCAATTGAAATTCTCTCAGTTTTAATATCTCCTCTTGTAGTACAGTAATCTCTATTGTCGGGACACCCCCAAATAAAATACACTCTTTTTCGTCTATTTGACCCTCAATCTCATTAAGATTCAGGTTAATAGATTCCATTCTTCGGTGTATTTTATTCCTACTAGCTTCGTCTTTCAACCTTAAGACCTCATTGTCATCATACCTATGTACCACATCGTGATACCCATAAGGTAACATACCTAGATTAAAGAAAAAATTCTCAGGAATTACCACCCCATATTCTTTAAGTGTCCGTTTAGTTACGAATCCAGTATTGGTAGGTTTATTACCGTTATATTCATACCCAAAAATTTTAATATCTAAATGAAATCTTTTTCTAACTATTTCTATCGACTCATCATCATAATAATCAATGAACGTTTTAGACTCAGTATAGGTACTCTTATTTGTGTGTGGTAGATAAACGTCAGACAATGATAACTTATCGACAACGGTATTAAAATCATTCTGAATGTCCTCAAAAGAACCGATATAATCCATTTGTAATTCACCTAACTCATCAATCAAAAAATAGGTTTGAGGCATTCTATTCATATGATAAGCAACCGATAATTTATCCTTTTTATTCTCGTCACCATCATCACTAACCCTATCCAACATATCTAAAGGGTGTCCTGTGAATTTCCACTTAATATATTCATTAAAAGTCATATCGATATTGTTCGACTCACAATAATATTTATACGTCGACAATTGTAATGACCATGGATTCCTAACAAAAGTGAATTTATACAAACTGTCGTACATTTCAGACGAAAGAAACGTCTTATACTGAGCTACGATAGGGTGAGGTTCATTCATATAAATGAAGTCCTGATAGTCAAATAGAGCCTCCTCTATTGATGTACCCGCAGTTTTAGGTATGTGAATAAATAGAAATGGTGGTTTATTACTTAATAACATAATTTATTTTAATTTAATCTAAATATTTTTTATTCAAGCTAATTAGTCTTTTATTTAATTGTGAGAAACATTCAACGAATCCCGACAATTCTAAGTCTAATCGATTTCTATGTGTCCCAGGTATTGAAAATACGAAACCACTTCTAAGTTGTACCGTACCGACCCACGAGTATTCCGTTAGACATTCCACCGTCATTACAATACCTACCGAATCAAAAAAATAGTATAAATATCTAATATGATATAAAGATAATATACTTCGATTCATTATCGAGGTATTTGGATAAACTGTTTCCCTAAAAAATTTAAAGGAGTGTGGGTAATTCTCCATCACGTAATCCCAATCAAAATCATTCCTCATATTTATCGTCTAAACTACTTTTTACGGTCCACCCCGGCATCACTATATTTGTACCATATTCTTTCATGGAAAAAGTAAAGAATCATTTTAGTGATTACTTCTACCCCACCAATCGACAGTCCAAGTTTCCATGAACCTGTGATTAACCATGATAAAACAATCGTATCGACCGTACCCACGATTCTCCACGTTAATGTTTTAAGTATATGTCTCTTTAAACTTACTTTCGTTTTCTTGGTCATAACTTACCGTCTTTCCTCATTTGTTCCCTGATTGAGGTTGCGGATATTTCACCGATTTCCGTTGGGGGTATGTGTTCTATAACATCATATCCAACACCTCTACCATAGTTGATAGACTCTATATCAGGAATTATTGAGGTTATAACTCTACCATCCAAAATCAGGTCTTTTAATTCTCCCTCGTGTACCATTTTCTCAATTTCCTGAGCGGTCCACGGATTCCTATCGTCTGGTTCAACATCTCTAATTGCTAACCATACGTTCTTACCTTCCTTTAATCTTTCATTGATTAACCATAAATGTCCGGGGTGTAATGGTTGCCACCTCCCAACGAACATCGAATACTTAACTTCGTTCGATGAAGATTTGAACGCTGCCTGTGCTTTATATTGTGCCATATTTCGTTTTATTATCTGTGTTTATTGTTGTTGGACAAACAATCTAAGTGCGTCCACAACTTCCACATCGTTTTCGACTAAGTTTCCTTTAACGTAGATATCTCCGTTTTGTCTAAGTTCTAATACTGGTACTTCTAATCCGTCTATATTAAAGATGATTGAGTTCTCAGGTAATTCTGTTGTTCCTAATTGTTCTGACATTTGTTATAAATTTAAATATGTAATTATTTCGACTAAAGAAGACTGTACCGGTATGTCGGTAGTATCTAACTCTAGAAAATCCTTTATTGGTTGTTCGTATTCATCACTATGAAAATGTTCCCTACCTCTAATTTCTGTAGTATGAACATAAAACTCTTTTACCTCACCGTCAAGTCTATTTTTAAAGTTTTGTCTAATCGACTCATATGGAGCGACTAATGATACCACTACATCGTGACCTTTATTATTCAGGTATTGTGATATGTTTTGCGCTCTTTCGATATTAGCCTCTCTACCATTTCTAGTGTAGTCTTTATTTTCTGTAAGGTCCCTAAGGTCATCACCATCAACGTGAAAAACTTCTTTCTTATGTGGGTACTGAATAGTAATATATTCTTTTAATGACTTAGCCAATACGGTCTTACCGTGGCCAGGTTGTCCTGTAAACCAGTAAATCATAATATTATGGGTTGTGTTTGTTTATTCATTACTTAATAATAATAAATGTTTTAGATAAAATCAATCCAAAAAAAAAAGAACCCATGTGGGTTCTTAATCTATTATTTTTGGTATGTCTTGGTCTCAACACATCACCTTTAAGATGAATGTAAATTAGAGTATCAAATACTGCGAGTATGTTTATAAATATCTAATAATCATGAAAACTTCACTTAACCTACCGAAAATGTGAGTTTAACCCAATGAAACTCACCAAAAGTATCTAACTCTGGAATTGTAGTAATCACATAAATCTGATTATTAAACCTAATCTCACCACCTAATACGAACTCATTACCGTCCGAGAACCCAATCCCATTTTTTATTCTTTTATGTTTAGGGTTCTTAGTTTCTATGAACATTATCTTACCGACCAACGAAACTTCATAAGGATATAACTCTTCCATTTATTTTTTTTTAAATGTGATTAAATTTACTATTAATCAAAGATAAAGCAAGTTTTATCATTAAACAAATATTTACATATATAGAGACAATACCAAATATGAAAATTAAATTCACAAATAAGCAGGTCGCCAACATATTAAATGAGTCGTCCGAAGATTATATTGTTAAAGCAATAAAATTATTAGGTGGGATACATTCAGATAATATCGCATCTGTCGATATGATTAGAAATATCATATCAGTAGGTTCTAAAGGTACCACATCACTAATCTTAGGTCAGGATTATGACTTAGACGGAATGGAATCATTAAAGGACCGCATTAGGTTCCATGAATATTGGAATCGATTTACTGGTACCACCGATGGTAGAGGATTCGCCTTTGAAGGGTTTATTGCTGGTTTGTTTGGGGGAGAAACAACCGCGAAACTTAATTATGAGGACTCTGAGAATAATACTAAGAACCCAACTCAGGATGTTATCGTAACCAGAGGTCGTAATAAAGGAGCTCACATCTCAATTAAATTAGTTAGGGATGAGAATGAAAGATTCTCAATTGGGTCGTATAAGAAAAAGTTCGGGGAATTTACATCTCAATTTAAAATGGTTGAGGAGAAGACCGTTAGAGATTTCTTAATGTCTGATACGCATAGTTATAATCTTAAGGAAACATTCCTTAAGACCTGTTTGAGTGGGGACATCATATTCCTTTTCGCTAGGATAGACAAAGAAAGTAGGTTAATAAGGTACACCATATGTCCCGTAAATGGGGATGATGGTATTATCAGTAGACTTCTTAGTAACATAACCAACGGTAAGCCCTTTTCAGGGAAAAGTGGTCCAAATTCGTTAGGGGTAACCGATAATGACTTAACGACATTCGAAATTAAATTTCCTTACGTAACCGAAAAAGAAGTACAGGGGTTCTTACCTATCGATGGTGGGGATAGACCTATGGATAAGATATATGACATATTTAACGATGAAGTTAAACGGTATTTAAGACCAGAAGTTCTAACTTATATTTACGCAAATAAAGATAAAATCTCTAGTGAGTTACAATCCTTAGATGAATCTAAGGTGGATTTACTTTCTAAACTTTACGATTTAGAAATTGAACCTTCAAAGTATGATGACATTCTTTCAGGGTTAAACGATGAAGATATAACCACAGATTTCTTACGTAACTTAGATAGAAAAAAATTAAAGAGAGGTAATACTGAGGAAAACATAATCAATTATATTACCAAATATAGTAAATCACTTAATCAAAGACAGGAACCTGAAGTGGAACATGACGATAACTATTTCGTCGATGATGACGAACAACAGGAAAAATCTAAGATAGGGAGGAAACAATACATAAAAGAATTAAGACCTCTACAGGTTGAGTTATTAAAACTACAGGAATATGTTAAGTCATCTGGAAAGTCAGTGGTTGTCGTTTTTGAAGGTAGGGATTCAGCAGGTAAAGGGTCAACAATAAAAAAATTCGCAGAGTACTTACAACCTAATTTCTATAAAATAGTCACCATGGGGATACCAACACCCGACGAAAGAAAGGATTGGTTTGGTAGGTATGAACGAGAAATTGAGTCAGGTAAGATAATTTTCTTCGATAGAAGTTGGTATAATAGAGGTATTGTTGAACCGGTAATGGGTTATTCGTCGATGGAGGAGTATGAGGATTTTATGGAGAATGTAGGTTCATTTGAACAATCATTATTAGATAAAGGACACTCGGTTTTTAAATTTTGGTTATCGATTACTCAGGACACCCAAAGGAAGAGATTCGACATGAGAAAAAACTCACCTTTAAAGTACTGGAAGTTCTCACCTAACGATGAAGCATCAATAGATAAATGGGATGACTATACCGAATTTAAAGAAAAGGCAATAAAACAAACCGCAGAAGTAATTCCGTGGACCGTTGTCGACACAAACGATAAAAGGGCTGGGGGTTTAAACTCAATCAGGGCGGTTTTAGATAAGGTCGAATATGAAGGTAAGGATACTAAGAATTTAGGTATGATTTACCCTGAAGTGGTAACGACGATTCACGAACAAACTGATTCGTTTATGAAAAGAAGGGTAGATAAAATAGTCTTTAGGAAAATTGTTAACCCTCGAGTGAGACTTACCATAGAGAAATACCCAAACGGTAAAATACTTTCAATTGAAAATACATATAACATTAGATTCCCATATAAAATAGGGGAAGTAATAAATAGAGGATACGAAACATGGGCAAATGCCAATGGATATGAAATATCAATTGACGGTGGGACTAACTTTAAAGGGGGACCTGAAAAAAAGAAATTTGGAATACCTATTAGTTTATTACCACCACATTTAAAGAATTTGTAGTATTTATTAAAAACGTAGATACTAAACCTAAAACAAAATATTATGAAAAAAGAAACATTAAACGAAACCGTAAACAGACTTAGACAAATTATGTCTTATGATAGAGCAAATTCATTATTAATATCAGAATCTCAATACACAATTGAGGATGATATTGATGTTGAAGATTTAGAAGAACAAGAAGAGGCGATTAAAGACTCGGATGAAGATACTGAAGATACTGAAGATACTGAAGATACCGATATTTAAGGTATTCATTAATTATCGTATATCACATAAAAAAGGTCCCATTGGGACCTTTTTTATTGTTCTATGAATTTTCTGTGGAGAAGAAGAATGTCTGAAATAACCTACCGTTCTCCAACGTATTACCAAAGTAATCTAAGGAAGCGTGAAATATCTCCCCTCGGTATAAAACTAAACGATTATATACGTTACCTATTGTATCTACTCTATCCCACTTAGTATAATCATTAAAATCATCGTGTAGTGGTTTCATTAGTTCATCATCGTAAAGAACCTTAATACCATCAGAGTTTACAGGCGTCTTAAAAAGACCCGTTTCCTTATGTCTAAATAATCCAGTACCCCCTGTGTGTGGAGCATTAGGGGTTAAATAACATACCCCAGCCCATCCGGTTGTTTGGTCCGCATGAATCCATGTTCTGTCAGCCGCAATGGTGGATTGGAATGCTCCCGTGTATACGTCATCACCGTCATCACCCCAATAGGTAACTTTACCATCGTGTGGTTCTATAATAGAACTTATATGAGTCTTTAATTCATCATCTAAAAACGATTTAGTTCTATTTCCTGGGTAATTACCACTAACTCCGAAATCTTGGGACAAGGCGAATTCCCTCACCTCATCTGGGTTTTGGTAAAAATTATCTATGATTATAACGTTAACTTCCATTTATTATTAAAACTTTATATTTATATTGTAAGGTAAAGGTAAATAATTAATGAGCGATAATAAAGAGGTACGTACTAAATTTTTAGACTTATTAATGTATAAGTTCCATACGGACGGCAATATCGTAACCGACAAACAAAGAGTTTCGGTTATAACCAGTTTTCGATTACAAATGCAGTGGAATAAAACTCGAAGTAACCTTCCTAAGAAATTAAAAAAACTATTATGAGTAAGCAAATATCAGAGACAATCAAATCATTACTTAGTACTACGAAAGACGACACGGTAAGGTCAGTACTTTTCAATCTTAGATTCATACCGACATTCTCATTGATTATCGACTCGACTTACGCCCCGATACATGATTTTATGGTGGGGGAAAATCCAACACTAAGTGAGGATGCGATAACAGGTATTATAATTGCGGGGGTCTGTCAATTTATATTTAAATCATATGACAGACATAAAGAGACACAACAACTTAGAGACTACTTAGAAGAAAATGGTTTAACCCAAAAAGTACCTAAGGTTAAGAGTTATGTGGTTAAACTAATTAAAATTAGTGGTGACGTACTGAAAGATATGGGTTATAGTGCTGGTAGTGTTTCGGGTATTTTAGGGTTCGCAACAATCTTACAACCATTCATGGTAGGGCTTAACGAACTGTTAGGTCGAAGTAGTGATTTTAGCATTGACAATATCTTTAATTATATCGTATTAGGTACCACATTTAAGGGGGCACTTTTCTTGGAACAATTTTTAAAGAATTTTACATCTAAATATGAAAAGGATGTTGACCCATCTAGCTTTGAGGAAACGGATGATAGTGATTTAATCGACGGATGGCCAGATAGTTTTGAGTATGGGGAGAGAGTTTATGAATTCGTGAGAATCACAAAGGATAAGAAATTCGTTTACGCTAATACGTCATGGAAAGACGATAAGATGGTCTTTAAAACTAAGGAGGAGTTCACTAATATTATGTCAGATTATACATCACCGGTAGGTGGAACGAAATCCACTAATTTAGGTGAGAATTTTTTAAGTGGTAAGGGTATTTTTGAACTTATGACTAAATCACTAATCTAAGACGAATATATCTGGGATGTCATTATACGTAATGTAATGTTCGATATACTCCCTGACGAAAACATCATCAAGATAGTCGTCCATCCACCTATCAAAATCAATTTCAAAATCTATAGTCGTATGGGACTCGGACGCGTAGTCCCACTGGTCCTCAAATTTTTCTAATAGACCTGTTTCTCTAACAAATTCCTCGACTTCGTCTAAAGGTATGTTAAACATACGACCACTATCTTCCGTATACCTTTCGTTATGGTAGTCAATATCTAACATAAAATCGACGTGTAGGTAACCGTCTATCTCACACCACTCATTTAAAACTCTGACTTTTGGAACTTTCATACTATTTAATTTACGACTAAACTATTCAATAGTCAAAACAATATTATGGTAATTATAGATTTATACAAATATGAGTATGATACCCTATCTGAAACGTTAATAACTCAATTTTCGATAGAAGGTGACTCCCCGATAACATATAGAGCATTAAGGATGACATACGACGACATTATCTCGTCATTGTCTATACCTTCAATAATAGAAGAAGAGGATTTAGAAAATCTTTTAGAGGATGAAGACTTTGTTATTGACACAGTTAGTAATTTTTTAGATTTAAATGAAGATAAACTACCCGAAGAAGAGGTTTTATAGTATTTATTATTATGAAGTTTATTAATCTACTTAAAGAGGAAATCAAATTCCAAGCACAATTTCAATCTAGCGATAAGAAAATGATTGAGGACTTTGTGACGTTCGTATCTAAAGAGTTGGGAATCAAAGATGAGATTATCATCACCCTTCAGAACGATAAGAATGGTATAAAAACCACCGCAGTATATAATTACGGTAATGGAGAACCATCATCTATCAAAGTTTATTGTCGAGACAGACAATTAGTTGACGTATTACGTTCGGTAGCTCATGAAATGACCCATCATATGCAATTTGAAGGTGGTAAGTTAGACGAAAAACCTTCTGATGTCGGTGGCTCAATCGAGGACGAAGCAAATGCAAGAGCGGGTGAAATAATTAAAAAATTCGCCAACTTAGGAAATGACATATACCCTGAGGGTATTACCGATTCCGACATTAACGAGTAACCTAATTAAGGCCCTACCCTTTCCAAGTAAATTGTGTGAGTTAAAGAAGCCCCTTCGGGTCCAACATTAACCCACTGAGCAGTACTTTTTAGTCTCAGATAATCAACCCCATCCGCAACTATAGTGTAAATTCTATTGGTTCCGTAGGCGTCTATTCTAATGGTACGATACTCCCCAGACTGGGAATCCCTACTAACATTGTAGTGGTGAGACTCTACCCATTCATCACCTCCACCTATTAAGTAATATCCAGCATAAACCTGAGCCCCGTCAAAGGAGTAAAGGGTAGTACCTATGTTCATAGTATCTAAATACCCCTGTGGGTTATTCAAACTAAATACTTCTCCGTGATTAACATAAGAGGTATCTAAAATTTCACTAGTTAGTATATTACTACCAACGACAGAGACTTGAGAAACTACATAGGTACCGTCTAAGGTCGGGTACGTTGGAGATTCATATACCTCACAACTAAATAATGTTAGTATTAATAATAGACTACAAATTATAGTCTTCCAAATTGATGTCTTTAAATCCTTCATTTCTTTTTAAGTTTATGCCTATTGAACGTTTACCGGGTTTGTTTGGGTCCATATCATTAATTACGTAACGGGCACCTCGGCCTATACCCATTAGTAATGTATTGTAAGGAATGTTGTATTCATTCAACTCCTCCATTGTCCTGTATCTTAAATATTCAGGTCTTGCGGTGGTAAGGATTATATGTTCTCCATTATCATACCACTCCATTATCTTATCAATCACATCAGTGATTGGTTCAGGTAATGACGTCGTGTAAGACTCAAACCTACGATAAGTAAATATCGTACCATCTATATCACAAAATATTGTTTTATTCTTAACCATTTATTTCTCTCTTTATTTCGTCATCTAATTCTTGTTGTAATGACTGAATCGAAACTTTACCTCCCTTATTCTTTAATTTTAATTCCAATATTCGTTTCGTCAATTCATTGATATTACTCGTATGACTTACAACCACTTGATTATCTAATTGACTGGTTGGGATGACTTCTTTGACGTCATCACTTAATTTATTCAATAAAACGTTTTTATTCTTACTCATATGGGTATTTATCTATGGATTTAACTTATGTACAAATATACTAAACTTTCTTTATTAATTCTAATTTTTTTACTCTTTTCTTGTACTCCAAGACATAGAGGTACGAATGTAGATTCTGAATTATATTCGATATATGTTGAGTTCTTGGAGGACGCTAAGTCCTATGGCGTTAACATTGACGATTACCCTAATTTGAGTAATCTTAAATTTAACTCTTTATCGGAAGAGACTGTCGGTGTATGTATCACAGACGGTAACCTACTCTACAAATATAGAACTGTTTTCGTTAATACCAGCATCAAAGACCCCTTTTTATTAAAGTTTATAACATATCACGAAATTGGTCATTGTATATTTGGTTTATCTCACGACGACGGGGAAGAGATTAGTATTATGACCCCTGAAATTAATTTACTATATCGAGATAGGTATAAAGAGCAATGGGACTCATTACTTCACATATACTTTACTAAGGTAAAGGATGGTAAACATACCCCCGTTGGTGACAATCTTAAATGCACTATTAAATAGAAAAGTCTTATTATTGACTATTATATCACAATAACTTAGTTTTTTACATAAACTAAATATTTATATAGATGAAGCTAATCTTAAGTAAAGAACAATATGAACGACTGATACCCTCTAAGGATTCGGAAATCATAGAACAAGACGACGCCACGGGTGGTGAGGGTACAACCACATACCCCGCATGGGAAACTGGTATACAACGAGGACCATCGAATGGAATCGGAGTAACAAAATGGTCTGAGGTGGTTCAAATAACAAGAGGAAAGGCAAATCCGATACCTTAAATATGGAAAATTTAGACGAAAAAAGAATTAATGGTATTACAGTAGATGAAGCTCTTACCGTAATACACGAAAAATACTCATACATTAGATTGACTAATTTCGATTACTCAATAAATGAGGGGGCACTTCTCACTGAGGAACAATTAAACGAACAACAACAATTAAACGAACAGGAATGGTTAGATAGCGTACAAACAGTATTAGACTACGCTGGTATCGTACCCGTAGTTGGTGACGCAATTGACCTTATTAACGGTATAATTTACTTCACCCGAGCAGGTGTTGAGGGTAAGTTCATGCCAAACGGATTAAATGGGTTGTTATCGATGATTGCGGTAATACCTGTAGTTGGGTCGGCTATTTCAATACCGGTGAAAGCCTTATTTAAAATAGTACCGATAACGGCAGCGGCAACAACAATAAAGAAAATTTTAAATGGTGGTGACGCGGCTGGAATGATAACCAAAATGGCCGGTAAAAATAGTAAAGTAGCTAATATATTAAACCCCCTGAGGATTTTAATAACCAAAAACTTAGATGTCATATTAAAAGGAACTAAAGGACTTAAATGGGCGATTAAGAAAATCGCAATCATACCTTTCACTAAGATAGATGATGTACTGTCAGTTGCTGGTGTTAAGTTAATCACAAGCTTAGAAAAATTCTTAGTCGGGTTAGGTAAGTCATCGGGTAAAACGGCTAGTAAGGGAGTAGTTAAAAAATTACTATCAGTCCCTACCAATATGTTAACTAAACGAGGTAGAATAGCACTAAGTAAATCGATAATTAAACCAGGTAAGAAAAGAATGTTCTACGCATCCCAAGATATGTTTGGTGATTTCTTAATGAAAGAAGGTAAATCTATAATGACCACAACCTCAAGTAATAAATTACTGAAAAATGCACTTACCAATATAGGAGCACCTGCAATGAAAGCTGGTGAGAAATTACCATCATTCCTTAAAAGAACAGGATTAGAAAAAAAAGTGATTAGAGAATTTACTAACTTAACCATAGTTAATAATCCCAAGATTTTTAATGATTTCATTAAAAGTGCCGGAGCTACTACTCGATTTAAAACATTTATAAGAACCGTAGACCCTAGTATCGTTAGAGACGCTAATACCTTTTGGAGTGGTCTTAGGAAGGTAGGTGTTAAGTCAATGTTACTTATGGGTAAAACCAAACCAAGTGGTGAGGACTACCAAAACGATAGAGAACTTAATAATACTGAAAAGGGGAATAAGGATACTATATTAAAGGATAAGATTAAAACTGGTAAGTCTTACGGTAAAAAAAGAAACGTATAATGAAAGAATTAAATAGAGTAAAAGACCTTATTAATAAAATCGATAATAATGATTTTAAGTTAATTTCAGAACAAGCCGGATTAATGGACGTGGTAGGTAAAGCGGGTGACTTAGTTGGTGACCTTTGGGGAGGAGCTAAAGATATGTTATCTAACGGAGCGGGTTTCATAACCGATAAAGTTAGTGGCGTTAAAATTTTAAAAATTTCACCTTTTAAAGGTAACTTAGGTACGGTAATCAATTCATCGTCTAAATTATTTAACGAATCACTTAAAAAAACAAACCCAACCACCGAAGATATGTATAACGCATTGGTTATTTTAGATAACCTATACGAAGGTACTGTAAGTGGAGGAATCAAAGATAAAGACGGTAATGATTTTAAATTATGGGAAGTATTTGAGTCATTTACGGTTGGGGTTTATAATTCTATGAGGGGACAATCGTTCGACTATAATGATATGTGGACAACATGGATTAATGAGGATGATATTGACGAGTGTGCTGAAGAGGTTTCAAGTAAAGTATCAACGTCAGTAAAATACGAAGTACTGTCAACTAATAAGGGTGAAGAGATAAAAGATTTTTTAGTTAGTTTTTTCCTATCAGGTAAATCTATGAGTGCACTTTGGAATGACGACCGATTAGACGGGGATTGGAATTTCACCCCGATTAAGTTTTTGTTAACTGGACTTGATATGTCTAAATATGAAGATGAGGGTCAGGTAATGTCCCAATTCGAAATAGACGTTAAGTCAGTCTTACCGTGTTACTTATCGGCTAAATTTAAATTTATCGGTGATAATGATGACGGTAGTGGTAAAAAACAGAAAATCGCAGTAAGAAAAGAGGACGGATTAACGACGGTAATGTATTTCAAGAATGGTACGTTAACCGCTAGTATGTTCCACACTAAAAGGGGAAATAAAACTCCTGTCGCAGTCACTAGTAAGATATCATGTAATGGGTCTGGGGGTGGGACTTCTAATTTCAACCTTAACGAATCTATATTACTTGAACAACAACCAGGGGAACCAACAACGTTTAAATACGGAGAAGTATCCTTCACTATCGAATATGACCAATGGGAGGTAATAAGAGACGTTATGGGTATGGGCGGAAAAGAAAACGACCCAACCGATAATACAACAACAAATACTACAACAATTAAATCTGACAATACTAAAGTAGATGATACTAAAGTAGATGATACTAAAGTAGATGATAGTGGTGAGAAGACCATCACACCAACAACTAATATCGGTAAATTAAAAGTATTAATGATTTCTAAAGGATTATCCGAAGATGACGTTAATGACGACAACATTAGAGGTAACTGGAATTCTGTGGGTGTTAGTGCTAAGATGGGTCAAAACATTTCAACTAAAGAATACTTATCAAACGAGGAAGACATATATGCCGAACAAGCAATCGAAGCGATTAATAGAGGTATCCTTAAGTTTTCAAATAGTGGGGAATCTAATTTCGAACAACAAGAGAAAAAAGAAGAGAAAATAATAAATGTCGTTACTAAAATTGCGGAACCAACACCTATCGAGGTTAAAGCCATCGAAGAGGTTGGTGAAGACGCAGTTGCCAAATCAAATAATCAAATCACGTTCGATAAAAATAGGATAAAAACGGTTAGAGTAACATCTAACGAGTCTAAGGTTGTTTATATCGCAACAGAAGAAATTACAGACATCATTAACGACATCGAAAATCAATTAGAGAGTGTCTTTGGTGGTGATTGGATGTTAGATAGGTCAGGTAACAAATTTATGTCTAAAAATAAAATATACGTATTTAAAAAGAAATAGGATGAAATTAAGAGAATCAATACACAACGAGTTAGTTACAGTATACAATACTAAGAATAGTACCATACAGGAGAGATATGAGTTGGAATTTGCTGGTGTAACTAACATCACAGAAGACATGGATAAAATAGGATACTTTATGTTAAGAGAGACCATCAATAATGAGGGTCAACTTAATGAGGGTATTTTTGATTTCTTTGGTAACCTATTCGGAGGTTTAGGTGGGAACATCGGGGAACAATTAAAGGAATGGGCTATTGGTAAAGTTTTAGATTGGATGGTTAAACCTGTAGTTGTCAACTTAATGGGTGCCAATCAAGAATTTTATAACCATATTAAGAAATTTATTCAGGTAACGTTTGCCGACATACCTTTAGGTGAGGTTATGTCGACTATTACAGACTGTACTAAGATGACTAAAATAATGATATTAGGATTCTCAGAATTTATGTTAGCAACTGTAATCGAAAAATTAAGTTTGACAGGTGTCATTGCGGATACATTAAGACAGGAATTAGATAAAACATTTATCGAAGGTTCTGACTTCATCACTGGGGTTACCGAGAAGGTTGCTGCGTATGTATGTCCAATTGCTGACCAACTTAGGGATAACGTCTCAAAGATGAATCCTGAAGTTTCGTAACAAGAATTAAACATAAAAAAAGGGGACTATTTGTCCCCTTTTTTATTTACCCAAAATTCAGATACCTTACCTATATTAAAATCCTTAGTTTGTTGGTCGAAACCACACATATGACATAATGACGATTGTGTATCTATCTCGTCGACCACCCATTGATGTCCACAATTTCCACAAACAAAATCCTCATTTAAGTTTTCGATGTCCTCAGACATTACTCGACCCCTTGAGGTCCCAAAGTGTTTCATCCATAATACCACAATCTCTTGAGATAGGTTACGAATCACTCGATTAATGTTATCGTAATCTGAGTCACGCTCAATCGCAATATTTATTAAATAATTTTTTATCCTATCAGCGTCTTCGATGACCCTTAAATATGCGTCGGTATTTTCTGTGTCTTCATCGTCTTCGTCCGGTTCAACAATATACGGTACGTTTATTTCTGACCACTTCTTAATCCACGAAGACCCAGACCATAACATACTGCTTGATTGATACATATTAACAATACCCGAAAGTCTTATATCATCTAAGAATTCAAATATCTCCTTAGAATGACTTCTTATATTATATAGATTCTCCATGTCAGTCTGAAACTTATCATAAACCGACATAAGGTCATTTAATCTTTCGCCCTCAGACATTACAAACACATTTGTAATAACTCTAAGTTGTTGTTCCGATATTTTAATAGACTTTCCCATGTTTATAAATATTACTTACATAAGTTATCGGCCGCCGAGATAGCCCAAAGTTCGTTTGGTTTAAATCTGGGGGTGAACCCCATTGACTCAACATAACCGACCGCAGCTTTTAAAACTTGACTGGACCTATATTTGGGGTTAGGGTTTAAGTCCAAATCAACATACTTAATTGGGAGTCCAAAATTATGATTGAGTTCCGTGGCGAGTCTAATACTCCTATCCACTTCCCCCCATAACTTACTGAAGTTGTTAAAAATTTTAGGTACCGACTCTTTCGAATATAAAACGTGACCTCCAAGATTATTTTTATGTAAAACTACCACCGTAGCATATGTAGTATTAAGTCTATTATTTTGAGAATCACAACCCACATAAATATCCGTTCCAGGGTTATCTACTAAGTAATTAATTACATATTCCCCAACGTTAATAGGTTGGTCATCGGATAGTCTTCTAAAATCCATTCGTTCAATTTTCTCCATAAATAACCGAAGTTTCGTACTTTTAATGTTATAATAATGTATTTATATTGTGAATCAACACTGATTCATACGGATGTTAGTCCATAACATTTTTTAGAAGGGGGGTTAAAGAATATCTACCAAAAGAGGACGTGAGTCCTCTTTTGTGTGTCCATTACTTTCGTAATCTTTTCGAGGTATCTAAATAAGTGAGGTCTAACTTAATGTCTTTATCCTTTAATGATTTATCCCCATAAAAAACATCCTCATAGTGGTCAACACTAATGTTGAAGTGTTTTGCTAATTCATATAACTCTTCCTTTCTTTTTGTTATCTTAGTGTGTAGTGTCGTTGTAGTCACATCTTCGATTCCGTCGTAAACCCACTCGTCTAAATGAGTATTTAGTGACGGGTCGTAATTATTATCCCGTGAGCGATTTATTAGGTTGATTAATGACTCCGTCATTGATAGGGTACTCCTACGAGTAAGGAAAATGACCTTATCGAACTGTGGTATAAGTTCTAAATATTTCTCATACGTACTCTGATTGATTAGACTTTTAACCACCATATCGTCATCCATGTTAAGTTCAATTCCATTTATAAATGGTTCAAAAACTGATTTAATGGTATGTGCCGATGAAATACTATTCATCAGATTAGTGGACCCACAACGAGAGTTACTTATTATTAGAATCTTCATATCTTTTTAAAATTGAGTTCATCTTATCATACGCCCATTCATCTCGAAATCGACTATTTTCTATAACTTCATTAAAGAATTTAATCTTTACCCCCATGGACCTACATGGTATATCCATACCGTCTACGGTGGTCATCGAAATATCTAACACCCCTTTGGGTGTTTTATGTATTAAGAAATCTATTTTAATCCCATCTATTTCGGAAACTATCTTATATAAGTTATCCGACATTAAGTTATTATAGTATGAATTACCTTCAGATGTGATGGTAAAATTTTCTCTAACCACACGCTCCATTTCGGGGTTTAATATAATAACATCCAAATCTCCGACTGGTGTGGTTACCTCCCCAAGTAACCCATAATCCTCTAAACTCCCACCAAAGTGATAATCACCAACGCTTAATACGTTAGATATTTTATGAATGGCATTAATATGGTTCTCAGTTAGTATTACCATATTAATCCAAATATGTTTTATAGTTATTATGTTTTAGTTGGTTCTCCACAAATTTCACAAACATAGACCCATGTTTCCTACCCCCATACATATGTAAATAACCATTACACTCTGAAAGTGGTTGTGATATAAAATTATGTGATTTGGAAATACAGGATAAACTATGCTCCCCTAATGTCATACTAGGTATCTGACTACCGTCTCTTATCTCCTGAGGGATATCATTATAAAACCATTGTTTCATTTTATAATATCTATCAAGATAGAGGTTTTTAATTTCTTCGGTTCGGAACCCCATTATCCCAATATTAAACGCCCCCAAATACTCTTTAGTCCATTCAGGGAAAACATCGCCAATTCTGTAATCATCGAAATTTTTTAAATTATCCTTATAATATTGTTCGTAAAGACCTACCTCGGTATGGTCATAATATATATCCGCATATGGTAGATTAAAGGGTTCGGAAATGAATAAGTCACCATCAACGTGAAGGAAATCCCCAGTCTCATTCGAAATTGCCTCAAACTTCGGTTCACTCCAAATATAGTTATCCTTATCCTTTTTTAGGTATTTAACCTCATCCGCAAATTCACCCAGTCTTTCACTTCCATATTCATCGGTATAAAGGGTTACGTGGTAGTATTGTCGAGACAATTTCATCGACAACTCATAAAATTTAAAGTTATTCTCTAAATTATTACCCTTATAGTAATCACTATCCGATTTAACGTCCGTATTTAAACTATAAATTATCCTCATTATTCGTCTTTTTTTAAAAATACTCATTTTACTAATAAAGTATATGTTCCACAACGAAAAAAGGGCGATACCACGACAAATGGTATCACCCCATACTTACCTTCATTTTTGGTCGTAACCATGGGAAGTAACGCCCATATTACCCTACTTAAACTTAACTATCTCTTGATAAGAACTGGTCACCCCTATTCGATAACCGATTAAGTCAAAGGTGTAGGTTGAATCTTTTTTGATTTTACCGTACCAATCAGAACTTCTAAAGTTACCATAGAATAAATTATCCTCTAATTTATACGTTCCTTTATTAGTATAGATTAAATAATAAGAATCTGACAACCCTTCTGACATTTCAACAATACGTTCTTTATCCGTTACATTTGCGGTGACTGTTTGTTGGTTTGAGAGCAATGCGACATTATAACCTATTGATAATACTAACCCTACTATTACTAATCCGAATATTGTTTTTTTCATGGTTGTTTTATCTAATATAGTGTTCGAATACCTCTTCTAATTGACTTTCGTCTTTAATAACTGATGTCCACCAACCACCACCTGACTGTACTGTTAATTCACCAGTCTCTTTATTCTTGTACCATTCTGTCTCAATAACATCCACATAAAAAGTTTTAGGTTTGAATGGTAATTTAATGGATTGTCTACTAACTAGTTTACTTCCATCCTTTAAATCAACTGAATTACTCGTGAAAGTACTATCGTTTTGTCCTTTGAAAACAATCGCATTTAAGTAGTATGGTATCCCATCTTTACCTTCTTTGAATACTGATGATAATCGTTTGTTTTGGTATGTTTCTCTACCATCACAAAATTCTCTAACGTCGTTCCATTCAGAATCGATACCCGTTATATCACAAAGAGGTCTTTGCAAACATAATTCCTTAACTGCGTTTGAGATTGCTCCGGCAATATAAGGTGCCGAACCACCACTTTGACCACTTTCACCAAACTTTTCTACTAATGCTAGTATCTCCTTTTCAAAAGGGACTATCAACGCATCTTCCACTGTGTTTCTTAGGACTTCAAATTCTAACACCGCTTTTTCTATTGTGTTCGCCATAATCTAATCTTTTAAAATAAATTAATTTAAAATACCTTTCCCTAAAATTAGTGGTCCACCGGTCTTATGTAGGTAAATTCTAAAACAAGTTTCGACCTCTTCAATAATTAAGTCCTTATCCTTATACTCCTTATAATTTTTGTTGACGTACTCAGTTACCTTTTCAATTGTATCTTTTCCAATGTTTACTACTTCTCCCATTTTTAAATTTTTATTTATTATTATTATATATTCTACAAATGTAGTGAATTATTAGTTATGTTCCTCTAAATGTTTTCGTAATTTTACTAAATCCTCTGGTTTAAACATAGTACTATCCCATGCACCATATCTACTTCTATAACCAAACGTATATTTTAATCCGCACCATAACCTCTTAAAGAAGTTTCTATATGTCGTTAAATGGATTTCATTATATAATAAATCGTCTTCTTCATCATACCAAAAGGTAACCTGATGTTCGAGTGAGTTACATTCACATATCATTATCTGTCTTTCCATTGTTTTAGTTTTTATGTGTTATTCCATTATGATGGATATGTCCTTGTTCTACACAATCACATCCTTCATAACAATCCCATCCTAGTTGGTCTTTCATAATTTATAGTCTTTTGTATTCTTCGTATGTTCCACCCTTTGAACCACCGTGACCATCAGAACGTGTTTGCCAAGATATGAACTTATGATGTTCATTATTTTTATCTTCATATGTTTGAAGTTCGTTTTCATCTATTGGAAAGAAGTTATGATTCTCTGTCAAGTTTTCAAATGTATGTGTCTGTTGTGCATTCGGTCTTGTACCATCAGAATATGTTACTTCTCGTGATGACCATGTTCGATAACATTTATTGCTTTCATCCAATTCCCATATATGGTAATCATGTGGTCTTACTAAATATTTTAATAGTTGTTCCATAATTTATAATCTTTTATATTCTGGTTTAATAATTCTCCAAATAACATCATCGTATTCTTTACCATAATTCTATTGTTTTATTTTTCTTAATACAAAGATACTACTTATTTTGATAATACAAAAATAAATATGGTTTTATAGTGCAAAAATAAACCACCCCGATTAAGAGGTGGTTTACGTAATGGTGGAGGTGCCGGGTTTTGCATATACTCAATGTATTTCTACACTGTACGGACCATAACATCATCTGTTTCTTCATCGTTATTAAAGAAGTCTAGACAATTTGTTGTAAAGTTGTCTTTTAATTCACATCCTTCAATATATGAAACTTCAGTACCATCTGTGAAATCAAAGTTTATTTTTATCATAATTTATAATCTTTTATATACTGGTTTAACAAATTTCCAAATAATATCTGAATAATCTTTACCATCCATCATTCTAAATAACACGGGTGAGTACTTATTCCACTTAACTTCTTCTGCGAACTCTTTTCTATTAAGTCCTTTGTGAAGATTAAATGTTGAAGTTGTTTTTTCTTCTATCAATGTATATTCTGATTTTAGTTCATTGACATACACGTCAATTCCCTTAAAGAACTCATCTGGCACATCTTTTAACATTTCGTAAATATCATCACCTTTACTTAAACATTCCCATACCGATTTTGTAGAGATTTCAGTCATGATTTTATGCAATCTAAGATATTCATCACCTTTGATTTTCATTCTATCACCATTAGAAAACTTCACTACAAATCCTTCAAAGTTATTACCAATCAATGATTTTAATTTGGTATAATCTGTGATTTTGTATTCTCTGACAACATCATATCCGTTCTTTCTAAAAGTATCTAAGGAATACTCTTCACCTGATTTGGTTCCAATTCTACCTAATAAAACCAATCTATCTAATCCACCGTAGCAAACTACGATTCTATTATTTGGATAAATAATTTCATAAATGTATGTCATATCTTTAATGAAATGAGATTCTGTAAACTGTTCTTTAAACATTTCACTTCCCTTAATCGCTTGTTCAGATGTAAACGAACCTCGTGATGCAAATACCCATTGATTTTGGTAATAGAATGCAATTCCTAAACTACCATCCATCTTTTCATAAACATCAAATTCTTTAGTAGAAGTATGATTTCCTTCTTCTATGTTAAAAAACTTCTTAAATGGTCTTGCGACAATATTACCTTCTTCATCAGTAACCAATCCTCTACAATGTAAAGTGATTTCATCCCACTTACACTCGAATTGAGTTGCTTGGGAATAATTCCAAATGGTTAAAGGCAAAGTTGGGTGAGTTTGCTTAATCAACCAACCATCCTCGTAATATTTATGTAGTGTTTCTAAGTTCATCACCTATATTTTATCTCAATTTTACCGAAAATCGGTCTTCCATGTTTTGAATAGTTTCCTCTGGAACATCATGGATACCTTTACCACCATGTCTGTTTTCTACGATTAAAGAATAAACAGTATATCCATGTTCTTCTGCCATCTTATTATAGTTATCCATTTCCCATTCCTTTGTGAATGTATTTGAAACTACGATTTTAGGAGTTCCATTTGCCATTTTCCCATATACTGAAGCAGAACACCATGAATGTGCGTTACTTAATTTGGACACATCAAATGAATATTTACCATCTCTGATAAAATACATATCTGCCTCAAAATGACTTCCACCTATTGATTTTGCCAATGTGGATTTACCACTTCCAGGTAAACCACGAAGTAAGTATAATTCTTTCATAATTTTATTATTTAATAGTTATAATCTAAACTCCATTTTAACCACAAAATAGAATTGCATCTTAATTTCTTACTTATTTCTATTGTCGGTATTAAGAATAATGATTCTCCTGAATTCCAATTGAAATCAATCTCTATTCTCTCCATGTTCTTTTTTATTAGTATCATATCTTATTGTTTATTAAAAGTTACTCATTACCCCAAACGATTACCATACCCATTCCACATATGATACCCACTATAAACATTATCGTTAATATTACTACTTGCTCCATATTGTCATTTATTAGAAATTTCCGTAATTTACCTGAAAACATACTAATTTATTTTCTCTCCACATTTTTACAACTTTATCTCGGTCATCAAATACACAGAACACATCTTGTTTAGTAAGACCATCTACATTTAATTCGTTTAACCAAGTTTGTTTCAAATCGTTATCTGGGGTATGAGTTCCTTGTGGTCTCATTTTCAATTCATCAAATTCTACACCATTATCAGATAACCATTGAACTGTCTCTGTTTTACTGATTGAGTCTCTACCTGAGAAAATAACCATTGTAAAACCAGCTTTCTTTAATAACTGAAATTGTGTAATTACAGGAACGTTTGGGGTATCTAATTGGATATTCTCCGGTGCGAAAAACACCTTCCAATCAATCTTACCGTTTGGTTTGGCAGATAATTCTCTTCTTTTATCGATGATAGC
>Ga0308011_10000092_pt1 | contig 48982 bp, 37 predicted proteins | sample Neamet177_FD_203144 | JGI IMG/M metagenome (GOLD analysis project Ga0308011, IMG submission 203144) | Marine microbial communities from water near the shore, Antarctic Ocean - #177 | ecosystem: Environmental > Aquatic > Marine > Unclassified | place: Southern Ocean | collected 2014-07-25 | reverse complement strand
TCTAAGTCTTCACAATTCTCAGTAGGAGAAGCACCATCCTCATCTGAACCATCTTCACAGTCTTCCCAACCATCATTTAAATAATAGTGTGGCACACAGCCGTCTGGAGAATAAGAAGTCCAATTATCAGGGTCAGCTCCACAATAAAAACCCCCGACTTCAATACAAGATTCACATAAAGATTGTTCTTCTAAGTCTTCACAATTCTCAGTAGGAGAAGCACCATCCTCATCTGAACCATCTTCACAGTCTTCCCAACCATCATTTAAATAATAGTGTGGCACACAGCCGTCTGGAGAATAAGAAGTCCAATTATTAGGGTCAGCTCCACAATAAAAACCCCCGTCTTCAATACAAGATTCACATGAATTTAAAGTACACTCATCGCCTGAATCATTATCTCCTGAACATGTTGTTTGTGCATTTACAGTTAGTGTAAAAATTCCTAGCAGGCTGATTATGAAGATGTTTCTCATGGCAATGTTTTATGTCAATCAAAATCAATGACGTGCTAAAGTGAAATATAGTTGCATCGCTAGCAATTATTTATCGCTATATAAATCTCGAATCTACTTCCATTTTATGACCACACTTATCACAACTGCGGAGTGATTCGGAATTGTAGAATTCTCTAAAGCGAGGTTGAAAATCTTTTTCTATGTTAGTTAAATCGAAAAATGTTTCGTGAAGTTTATTGTTACACCTATCACAAAACCACATCAGACCATCCTTTAATCCAGAACCTTCTCTCTTTCTTTCAATTACTAATCCTAATGACCCCTCTGATCTAACAGGACTGTGCGGAACGCCAGCAGGTAGAAGAAACATATCTCCGGGTCCTAGTGGCATTTCAACTGCTTCTCCATCTTCTTGAATCTTTATACATATATCCCCCTCGAGTTGATAGAATAACTCCTCCGTCTCGTTATAGTGATAATCTTTCCGGGCATTTGGGCCAGCAACTATCATTACTATATAATCTCCACTCTCGACATAAAGATTCTTATTTCCTACTGGTGGTTTTAATAGGGCGCGATTTTCCTCAATCCAAGCTGTGAGGTTAAAGGGTTTTTGAATGGCCATGTCGCAATTTACGCTTTAGATCGACTAGTTAGCCATCCATTAGGGATACTCACTAACCATACACCTGTGAATATCGCAAGCGCTGATATGGCGGTCTGAATATTTAAATCACTTTCAGTTTCCCTTACACCCATATAGATCAAACCCCCTAAAATCAACATAACAATGAGTGGTTGGAGGTATATATAAATGCTAACTACAGTGGGTTCAACAATCCCTAAGGCATAGACATTTAGTAAATATGCAAGAAAAGTGGTCCCCACAATCACAAAGACTATCCCTTGCCAATGTTCAACTTCAAAAGCATCCCATTTTATTTCCATCACCTCCCCCACACCGAATGGTACAGCAAACACTGCCCCGAAAAAGAATACCCAAGCAATAACTGTCAGAGGTTTGTACTTCGCCATCAGCGGTTTCACCACCACTAAATACACTCCGTACGAAATAGAGTTTATCAATATCAAAGCATCGCCTCTAATACTGGCTCCATTATCTGTCACTTCATTTCCTGCACCTAGCAACAACAGAGTTGCCGCCCCCACACCGCCAAGAACTATACCCGTTAATTTTCTGCCCGTTACTTTTGATCCTAATAAAAAAGAACTTGCCACTAGAACGAAGATCGGATTTATCGTCATAATGAGAGAGGCATGGACAGGACTAGTCAACGATAATCCATTAAAGAAACACAACTGATTTACAGCGACTCCAGTGAGCCCACAAATTGCTAACCTTCCCCAGTCTCCCCTATCTATCTTCTGCCTGCCCACCATCATAAGTATCACCCAAAACATCAACCCTCCCCCTACAACCCTCAGCGTAATAAATCCAGACGGACCTATCAAGTCCGGCATCAAACCCTTCGCCACATAGTAGTTTAAACCATAAATAACCCCAACTGTTAACAGAGCTATATGGGCCTTTCTCATCTTAACAACTCGCGTGCTCTTTCCACCTCCGATTTCCTAGACCCTGCTGTCACATCGTCTTCAAATAAAAATACCGGTCTTTTTAAAAAAGTATACTCTCCTAGGATGAGGGTTCGATAATCATTTTCCGACAGCTTTTTATCTGCAAGCCCCATGCTCCTGTACTTCATTGCTCTCCTTGAAAATAAAGCCTCATACGATCCTGCGTGTGCTTTCATAGCATCGAGATCAATAGCACCTATCCCCTGCTCTTTAATATTCACAATATCACAACCGTTAGCTTCGGGATCGAGGTCGTCGAAGATTCTTTGGCATGTCTTACATGTATGAAGGGTAAAGGCTTTTCTCATGTGATTATGATTCCATCAGTTTAATAAGTTCACTCAACCCCTGCTTCCAATCGTTTTCGTTGTCTATCACGACATCGCACTTCGCTTTCCAGGGCTCTATGTGTTCAATATCGGCGGGCCTCACGTGATTATCCCATTGGTACTGCACCTCGTCGGGAGCATAGCCTCTCACGGTCATATCTCTATGCTTCCTGCGTGCTAGTCGTGTAGCAACAGATGCGTCTATGTAAGCTGTGATATCGAAAAGGCCTCTCACGTTGTTATCGTGTAAAACGAACAGACCTTCGACAACTAGCCACGGAGCTGGTTCTGTTCTCAGGATCTCAGACTTCATCGCCGACCTGTTATAGGTATAGGTTTTGAACTCAACAGCAACTCCCGTCGCAAGAAGATTAATATCTCGAAATAAATTCGAGTGATTAATCGCTTCGGGAACGTCGTAATTCGTTTCGCCGATATCATCTACAGGTAGCTCTTCACGAGGCCGGTAGTAATCATCAAGTGATAGAATTGATACTTTCTTCTGAAAATGCTCACGCAGGCCATTTAATACAGTGGACTTTCCAGATCCACTGCCACCCGTGAGAGCAATTATTTTCATTTCTTCTTAGTCGGCTTTTTCACGGCCGGCTTCTTAGATGCTGCTTTTTTTGCAGGGGCTTTTATCTGAGGAGTAGAACCTGTAAGCAAGTCCGCTAATTTTCTATCGTTAGAGAGACGCGGGATTTTGTTTTGGCCTCCCAGCTTACCCAAAGAAGCCATAGCAGTAACAAATGCTTTCTTCTTCAAGGCTGTAACAGACGCTGATTTGATGACACCACCAGAAACTAGGTCCTTGTAATACGAGTTGCGAGATTGTAGAGCTGCACATAAGTCAGCGGAGAAGTCCTTGATGGATTTCGGCTTTGTTTCGAATTCAATCAACCACTCGTGATATCCCTCACCTTTTTTAGGGGCGATAACAGGAGCAAGGTGGAAGTCTCTAACAACTGCACTGTGATTCTCCGTCACCTCAGCGATAGCGCTTTCAACTTCTTCAGCAATTACGTGCTCTCCGAAAGCAGAAATGAATTGCTTCGTGCGACCTGTAACGATAATTCTGTACGGCTCATCACAAACGAACTTTACAGTATCGCCTATTAAGTAACCATAAAGACCAGCTTTTGATGTGATAACCACTGCGTAGTTAACGCCTAGCTCTACTTGATCAACAGTGAGTCTAGGTGCGTCGTCTTCGCCTAGTTTGTCGACAGGTATGAACTCGAAAAATATCCCGTCAGCTATGTTTAATAGCATGCCCTCAACTCCTGGTTTATCTTGGAACGCAAGGAAGCCTTCCGATGCAGGGTAAAGCTCCACGCGAGCGATATCGAAACCTATTAACTGCTTGAAACGTTCTGCATAGGGAGCGTACGATGTGCCACCGTGAACGAAAAGGCTGAGGTTAGGAAATACTTCCTGGACAGTATTAGCTTTTTTATACTTAAGAAGTTTCTCGAAATACATCTGTACCCAAGTAGGGATTCCACTGATAAGTCTTAAATCTTCGTCTGCAGTTTCTTTTACAATAGCGTCAACTTTCTTCTCCCAATCGTCAATTGAATTCACTTCCATCGATGGAAGTCGGTTGCGCTTTAAATAGCCAGGGATGTGATGAGCTACAATTCCAGAAAGTCTTCCAAGAGGCGTACCTCCTTCTGTTTCATCTAGCTCTGGAGAGCCTTGAAGGAACATCATTTTGCCGCTAACAAAGGAAGCGTCACCTGAACCTGATATCTGGCCTAGAAGAGCGTTACGAGCTCCCACTAAGTGATTAGGCAGGCTGTCCTCGGTGATGGGGATGTATTTCGTTCCGCTCGTAGTGCCACTAGTTTTGCAGAAGTATTGTGGCAGTCCAGGCCAAAGAACATTCGTCTCCCCTCCTACTGCTCTATCGATATACTCTTTTAACCCTTCGTAGTCTCTAACAGGCACGTTCTTTTGGAATGATTCTATGCTCATCCCTTCGCGCAGATTATGATCCTTCCCGAACTTGGTTTTTTCAGCTGTTTTTAATATCTCGTTGAGTTGTTTTATCTGAGCTACACCTGGTTGTGCAGTCCTCATTTTTAACTCTACCATGGCCGCTCGGGCGAATGGTTTACTTAATGATGCTTTCAGTCCCATGTTGCGAAAGTAGTGAAAATAAAAAAAAGCACCCCATTTGGGGTGCTTCTTAATATTAAAGGTAGTAGAATAGGTACTTATAGACCTACTGAACTGTCATTTTCTTAGTTAAAGAAATGCCATCAGCTATCAAAGTGTACGTGTAAAGTCCGCTTGAAAGGGCGTTTACATCGAATTCGATTGTGTGAGCACCTGCTCCAAGTGTTCCTTCATTCATTCTGCTCACGACTCTTCCGCTCATATCGCGAATTTCGAAAATCACAGAACGGCTCGAGTTAAGATCGAAGCTGAATGTAGTTGTAGAAGAAGCTGGGTTAGGTGTGTTTTGGGCTAAAGCGATACCATTCAAATTAGCAATCTCATCTACCGCAACGCGCTCACCTAGAATTAGGCGGACTGCTGGCGTGTAGTTTTGAGATGTAAACCAAACAAAGTCTCCATCACCAGTAACGTTATACTCACCAGTTGAGTTGTCAGTGTCGCTATCTAGTTCAGCACGAACAGTAAGTCCACCTTCACTCTCGTACTCAGCAATTACACCGGCGAAGTAAACCGCTCCCGCGTCTAGTTCGATAGGATCGTCGAATGCGAGGTAGATAGTCTGACCTATCCACTCAGGATCGTAAATCCAGAATGCGCTTTCGAAATCGCTGTCTGTGATACCTAATTCTGAATCATAGAAGTAAAGTCTAGATTCGAACTCTAATTCAGCTTCAGATTCACCAATACTTAATCCACAGAAGTCTCCGAATTGAACCGTGATACCGAAAGCAGTAGAACCGCCGTTAGCCATGTGGTAGAATGAACCCTGACCTGTTGGGTCCCAATATCCTGCAATGTCCTCAGACTCACGTGGGAACATCTCACCATCAAGGTTAGCTTCATCATCGTGACCGTACTCATCATCAGAGAAAACGATAACTTTAGACATCACGTTATCCTCAGGTGTTACGTCAGCAGTACCTGCATCAAGTGTGGCTCTCAGAATGTAAGACCCTGTAGCAGAAGGCTCCCATCCAGTTTCAATGTAGATAGTGTCTTGTGCGTTTGCTGGACAGTCAGGTGCGTTTGCGAAAGAGTAAATTTCTCCTAACTGCTCTATAACAGTGGCTAGAACTTCCGATCCGTCAGCTGAAAGAACCTCAACTATTACCTCGACGTTCTGTTGGCTTTCAGTACCGTTGTTGCGGTAAAGGACTCCACATATAACGCCACCGTCAGCAGAAGAAACTGCCTGCTCCATAGGAGTTACTCTGTACTCCCACACATTCCAAATGTCTCCATTTGTAAGCTGTACGATCGCTAGATCGTCAGCGTTAGGATTAGATGTTACTACAACATCATCGATTCCCCAGTAGTAGTGGCTGTACGAATTCCCTACCTCAGGAGCTTGTGTGTACGTGAATCGGAACTGCACCTCAGCTTGATAAGCTGCTACACAGCTAATATCAAGAGTTGTAGGAAGTGGGTTAGCAGAAGCAGTGTTAGCAGCTTCAGTAAATGCTCCGTGTCCGTCGAATGTAGTCCAAGTTGCTCCACCGTCATTTGTTACATCTACGTAAATAGGTGCGTAAGGGTAGCAGCAGTAACGGAAGTATTGATCCCAGCTTAGGATAACTGAACCGTCATTAGAGAAATCAATCACTGGGCTAGTTAAAGAGCCGTCCGTGTCTTGGTATCCTTCTGCGATAGGTGAGTTGAAGTAGTCACAATCGAAAATCATCCATCCATTCTCTGGAGTACCTGACTCGAGAGCGCCAATGTTAGTAGAGTATTCTCCACCTGGGTGAGCTACACCAGTAGCATCTCCATTAGCGTAGAATCCTGTGTTACCTGGTGCCACCCAAACCCAAAGGCTATCGTTAGCGTTATCAGTCGCAGTCCAAGCTCCGTTACCGTTGATTCCGTCAAAACCATTAGAGAAGTCCTCTTGAAAAAGGACGGTACCACCTCCGCGTTGGTTTTCACGAGCTTCGATACCAGCTAAACGTGAGTTAGTCAATTCTGAAGTTGATGCCTCAGTAATTGTGTGCTCAAAGCTGTGAAGAGTTTCCAAGCGTTGGCCAGAAGCGATTGCGAAAATGCAAAGAGCTCCAAGAGTTAGTGTCAAATTTTTCATATTCTTAATAAAGTATTTACGGATGGCAAATTACGTAAAAAAAAAGAGGAGAACCATAATGGTCTCCTCCTTTTTCTTTATGTAAAGTATTTCTTACTTAACCATTAAGCGGTCAGTAGCTCTTTCGCCATTAACTGTCATAGTGTAAGTGTACGCTCCAGCTGCGAAACTAGAAGCATCAATAGAGATGCTGTTGTAGCCAGGCGCTTGTGTACCCATATCTAGACTGTAAACGATTTTTCCAGCAATATCACGAACTTCGAAGGTTACGTCAGACGCACGGTCTAGACGGAACTGAACTTTAGAAGTACCGTTAGTAGGGTTAGGAAAGCTAGGGAACATCTCGAAACCGAGTGTTGTAGAAACTTCACCGATGTTATCTTGAACGTTAGGGTCAAGGTTAAGACGTACAACAGGTACTTCGTTAGAGTAGTACCAGCCATATGTACCACCCGATCCGAAAGGACCGTATACAAATGCTGTATTGTCTTGAGTGTACTTAGACTCTCCAACCTGAACGCTAGAACCTCCGTAGTGCTCGAAACCAGCTCCTAAGAAATCTCCTGCAGAAGCCTCGTATGGCTCTTCAAGAATTAGGTGGTACCAAGTAACTACCTCCTCACCTACTGCGTTAGTGTTTCCAGCGATGATATCGTACTCACTAGAACTAACTAAGATTCCACCGTACTGCTCCTCTCCGAAAAGAGCGTCAGATTGGTCGAATAAATGAGCAATGATAGATGTACCTGATTCAGCACCGTCGATGATTGCAACATCGATAGCGTAAATAGTAACATCAGAAACCACATCGAACATAGATACAGCGATGTAATCGTCTGTTCCGTCTGATGGGAAAGCTGTGTTAATCATTCCGTCATCACGTCCCCATGTTAGGTCAGTAACTTCGAAAGATTGCTCAGCAGAGTTGTTAGAAGGATTCTCATCTACAGCATCTGCCACTAAGCTATAGCTCACTACAACTGGTCCTTGACCAGCTGGCATGTATGCAACACTTAATGTATCAATACCTTGATATCCTAAAGAGATCGCATCAGAACCGCCTACCGTTCCGTTAACGTCTAATTCTAGTAATACGTTTGTTTGGTCTTGAAAACCTACGTTGTAAACCTTTGCAGCAGCAGTTAGGTCAGCAGGAAGTTGGCTTTCAGCCCAAGCACCGTACTCATATACACCCGTACGATTGAAGTCAGTGTAGCTTACGTAGTTATCGATACGTGTATCGTTAGCAGGAGTTGGGTACATTAAGACGTCATCAATCTCCCAGCTATATCCCCAAGTTCCAGACCAACGGAAACGAACGTAAATAGTTGCTTCTCCTCCAGCAGCTGTAGTAATATCAAATTCTACAAGTGAAGGGTTATCAGAACCATCTCCAGTTCCATATCCAGGGAAAACCTCGAAACGACTAGCGATTAAATTTCCGTCACCGTAATCTACAGTTCCAGACTCTTCGTCCCAGCTATCGATAGATGGCCAGTTAACTCCGTCACGGCTAATCTCGATAAGACACTTCTCACTATCGTCAGAAGAACCATTATCCCAGCAGCGGTAACGTGTCTCAATAGAGATAGACACGAAAGGCTCAGCTGAACAGTCGATAGGGTAAGCTGTTTGTACCCAGCAATTCTCTACCCAGTTAGCGTCGTAGTTAGCCTCCGCACCGAAAAGGTCAGAATCAACAATTAAAACTCCGTTAGCAGATGTCGTAGAGTTCATTGCGCTTGCAGCAGAACCGTCTCCAGTTCCACCAGCCCATTGGTTATACGCTCCAGCAGGTCCTACTAAAGAACACTCGAAGTTAATATCAATGTCTGACCAAGTCGCTCCAACAACATCAGCTCCGTTATCGAATACCCAATCAGAACAGTTGTTTACATTACAATCGTTGCTCCAGAAAGTATCACGTGTTATTTGTTCTGAAGATTGAGATTCCATACGTAACGCGCTAGCGTTCTTCTCTGCAACGGGTAAAAGTTGTTGAGCCGTTGCGAATGTTCCAACGAACATTGCAGCTAAAAAAAAGTATATTTGCTTCATATTGAGCATTTTAGGTTTAAAGATTTCTTGATTGAATTGCAAATATAGATTGCAAAACGATTGATTCTGTGTTTTTTATGCTAATTCTCCTTCCTCGTCTACATCGATGAAATCTGTAATGGGTGGGCAGCTGCACATTAAATTTCTGTCTCCGTATGTGTCATTCACTCTTGCTACTGGAGCCCAAAACTTATCTGCTCTCAATCCTTTCACAGGATAAACAGCCTTCTCCCTAGAATACGGATGTGTCCATTCTGTAGCAGTAGCTTCACCTGCAGTATGAGGGGCCATCTTAATTACGTTATCCTCCGCATCAACTTCGCCATTCTCTATTTCACGTATTTCCTCTCTTATACAAAGCATCGCCTCGACGAATCTATCTAACTCCTGAAGAGATTCACTTTCTGTAGGCTCTATCATTAGAGTTCCCGCAACAGGGAAGGAAACGGTAGGTGCGTGGAATCCGTAATCGATAAGTCTTTTAGCGATATCTGCTACTTCCACACCGCAAGCTTTGAACGATCTGCAGTCAACTATCATTTCATGAGCCACGGTTCCGTTCTTTCCTTGGTACAGAATATCATACTCACCGCTAAGTTTCACCTTTAGATAGTTCGCATTCAAAATCGCAACCTCCGTTGCCTGAGTAGCACCTTTTACGCCGAGCATTTTTAGATATGCATATGGGACCAAACCTATCAGCGCACTACCATAAGGAGCCGCACTTACCGCCGAAATCGAATTCGGCCCACCCTTGTGAACTATAGGGTGACCCGGCAGGAACTGGCTTAAGTGTGTCGCTACTCCTATAGGACCTACTCCTGGTCCGCCTCCACCGTGAGGGATCGCGAAAGTCTTGTGCAGATTTAAGTGACACACATCCGCCCCGATATTTCCAGGACTTGTAATTCCAACTTGAGCATTCATATTAGCTCCGTCCATATAGACTTGGCCTCCATGAGAGTGAACTGTTTCCGTAATCTCTAATATTCCCTCTTCATACACACCATGTGTTGAAGGGTAGGTTATCATTATGGCACTTAAATTATCGCTATGCTTTTCAGCTTTCGACTTTAAATCGTCAATATCAATGTCGCCATTATCCCTACATCCTACCACCACCACCTTAAGCCCAGCCATCACCGCACTTGCCGGATTAGTTCCGTGTGCACTTGATGGAATTAAGCAAATATTTCTATGTCCCTCACCTCTACTTTCATGATAAGCTTGAATAACAAGCATTCCTGTATATTCACCATTCGCTCCAGAGTTTGGCTGAAGAGTAACTCTATCAAATCCCGTAATCTCAGCTAAATCGCTCTCTAGATTTTCAAGGATCTCTATCATGCCCTTTGCTTGATTTGTAGGACAAAAAGGATGTAGCTCCGCAAATTTATACCAAGCAATAGGCAGAAGTTCTGTCGCGGCATTTAGCTTCATGGTGCATGAACCCAGAGGGATCATTCCGTGAACTAAAGAGAAGTCCTTATTTTCGAGATGCTTGATGTATCTCATCATATCCGTTTCAGACCTATGGGTATTAAATACGGGATGAGACATGTAATCCACCTCTCTATACAGAGTCCCGAAAAACGGTCTATCTATCTCCACTCCCCTTATTATAGGAACGCTGAATGCAGAACATAGATTCTGAAGATCTTCAATGTTCGTTCTCTCATTTAAAGAAACTCCCACGTGTTCACCGTCGTTGTAATAACGGATATTGATTTTATGATAATGCGCTCTAGCTATCAGAGCGTTAATCTCGTCTTCTCCGCCGTGAACTTTTATTTTTATCGTATCGAAATAGCAGCTAGTCACTATCTCCATTGAAGGGTTAGAATTCAATGCAGCAGCAAAAGATTTCGTGCGTTTGTGGATTCTCTCTGCAATAGACCTTAGACCTCTAGGGCCGTGAAACACCGCGTACATAGATGCCATAACAGCTAGAAGCGCTTGGGCTGTACAGATATTTGATGTGGCTTTATCTCTTCGGATGTGTTGCTCGCGAGTTTGTAAAGCCATGCGAAGTGCAGGGTCACCATGTCTATCGACACTCATTCCTATTATACGTCCAGGAAAATTTCTTTTATAAGTCTCGTCAGCTGCGAAAAACGCTGCGTGAGGACCACCATATCCCATTGGGACTCCGAATCTCTGAGAGCTTCCCACCACCACATCTGCTCCCATCTCACCTGGACTCTTCAGCAATAGAAGAGCCATAAGGTCCGTTGCCATCACCACTTTAACACCTGCATCATGAGCAGCTTGAAGTAATCCCGAAAGATCCTCAGATTCTCCGTTCGCGTCTGGATATTGAACCATACATCCATATACATCTTCTGTGAAGTTCCATTCTGCACGAGGAAGCTCAATTAGATTGATTCCCAGTGATGCAGAACGGGTTTTCATCACAGCGAAAGTCTGCGGGTAAACAGCTGTATCAACAATAAAGCTCTTAGCTTCTAATTTGGCTTGGGCTCTCGGGCGTGAAGACAATAGCATTGCCATAGCTTCGGCAGCAGCAGTCGCCTCGTCTAATAAAGAAGCATTTGACATCTCCTTTCCTGTAAGGTCACAGACCATGGTTTGGAAATTCAACAGTGCTTCTAACCTTCCTTGAGAAATCTCTGCTTGATATGGAGTGTAGGCTGTGTACCAACCCGGATTTTCCAAAACATTTCGCCTAATTACACTTGGAACTTCAGTGGGATAATAACCCATACCTATGTAATTCCTGTAAGTGACGTTTTTGGAAGCCAGCTCATCGAGATGTTCCAAATATTCACTCTCCGTTAAGGCTGGAGATAGGTTTAGGGGTTTACGTAAACGTATAGCAGGTGGGACTGTCTTGTCGATTAAGTCATCGATAGAGCTACAACCTATGGTCGCTAACATTTTATTTTGGTCTTCGATACGAGGACCCATATGCCGAGAGGCAAAACTTCCAATTTTCATATGCAAAATATGAAGGATGAGTGTCTTAGAAAGTGCAAATATATCTTCGAGTGCAGTATATCTGTATGGTGTAATTTGATTTTCTCACCTTTGCAAAATGAGTTACACAATCAGAGCATTAGGACAACTAGTCAAAGTACTAGGGTTTTCCCATATTCTCATAGCATGTGGCGCAGGAGTGAGTGTTTTTATTACCGGCTTTTTATTAGGTGAAGGAGATGCTTTTTATGGAGCATCCATTTTTATTTCAACTTGCACCGGACTCGGGTATTCTCTTCAAAGGGTGATAAAGGCGCGTTTTTTCCCTTTAACGATAAATGAAAGTAGACTTGAGTACCTCAATAAGTTTGGGGTGGGATTGATTATGGTTTGGGGTGGATTATTCATAGCAAGCGTGTTTTTCCTCCCGTTGAAATTAGACCTTGTTTCTATGGTGGCTGGTGGGGCGTTAGGAATAGTGGGTCTATGCTACGCCATCTTACCTAAGAAGTTTCGCTATCTGGGCAGAGCCCTTCGCGAGTATCCATACACGAAGCTCCCGACCATCTCACTAATCTGGGGTGCCGCAACCGTGCTCTTACCCATCCTGCTCGTAGATAATATCGGTGAGTTGAATCACTGGGCTTTTATCGGAGTGTTTATGTACAGAGTGTTTTATATCGGAGGGTTAACTCTGCCTTTTGACGTGAGAGATCTCGAGATAGATACCTCATCCATGAAGACCATTCCGCAACTCAAAGGCGTAAAAGCGTCTCTCTTCATTGCAATTTCACTAATCGCTGTTTCAGCCGTAATTCTAGGAGGGCTTGTGTTTTTCGATTTAATAAATTCCCAAATCGGACTAGCACTACTCGCTCACGGTATCCTAACTATGGTCTTTGTGGGACCGTGGTTTATCCGGAAAACAACCCGGGAATTTTACTTCAGTATCGTTCTTGATGGATTGCTTTGTCTACAAATTGGAGCCCTACTCTTCCTATAGCTTAAATTTGTGCCATGCAAAACCTACTCCCCACAGTCAAAGATGCAATTGCTCTAGACCAGTCTGATCCTATTAGCAGGTTTCGAGAGCAGTTCATCATGCCGCAACACGATGGGAGTGATGCTCTATATTTTACGGGAAATAGCCTAGGCCTACAGCCGAAGAGGGCAAGTGAGTTTATACAGATAGAGCTAGAGGACTGGGGTACTTATGGAGTAGAAGGTCACTTTAAGGCTCGTAACCCATGGATGCATTATCACGAATTATTTTCTGAAGGACTTGCCTCCATTGCCGGAGCAAAACCCTCAGAAGTGGTCGCTATGAACGGATTAACTGTGAACCTTCACCTTCTTCTCGTGTCGTTTTATCGCCCCTCAGGAAAAAGAACGAAGATCCTTTGCGAAGCAAAAGCCTTCCCTTCTGATCGATATGCGCTTTTAAGCCAAATCAAGTTTCACGGCCTCGACCCTGATGAAAATTTAATTGAGATCGCTCCGAGAGAAGGCGAACATACACTGAGGCTGGAGGATGTATTAAGCGCTATCGAGGAGGCAGGTGACGAACTAGCTACCGTGATGATAGGGGGAGTAAATTACTATACCGGTCAGCTTCATAATCTAAAAGACATCACCGATGCCGCACATAAAGTGGGTGCAATGTGTGGGTTCGATTTAGCACACGGAATAGGTAACGTCCCATTTAAACTTCATGATTGGGGAGTGGATTTCGCTTGCTGGTGTAGTTATAAATACATGAATTCTGGACCCGGTGCTGTAAGCGGGGTTTTCATACATTCAAAGCATCACAACACAGATATCCCTCGATTTGAAGGATGGTGGGGTCACGATAAAAGCTCGAGATTCGAGATGGGACCAGAGTACAAGAGCATGGGTACAGCGGAGTCTTGGCAGCTAAGCAACGCACCAGTGTTGAACATGGCTGTACACAAAGCTTCATTAGAGATTTTCTCAGAAGCCGGAGGGATGGATGTTCTTCGCGAACGCTCTCTAAGACTAACTGATTATCTAGAAAAAACAGTACAAGCCGTTGCAGAAGTCACTGGAGTTAACCTAGAAATTCTAACCCCATCTAATCCAGATGAGAGAGGATGTCAACTAAGCATAGTTGCTCATGGATATGGCCGAGAATTATTTGATGCAATATCCGCAAAAGGTGTAGTTGTAGATTGGCGTGAACCAGCCGTAATTCGCATGGCACCCGTACCACTTTATAATTCCTTCGAGGATATCGCACGATTCGGAATCATTTTAAAAGACGCTCTGCAGATCAAAGCGAATTAATCTTTCTGTATCCTCCAGGCTTCGGTTATAATCACGATGAATATATACAATCTTGTTTGATGGCTATGCACTTGTAAGATTGCAAAGCGCATGTGCGCTCTAGCGTAGTTCCCTCTGAGTGATAGGGTGGAACAATTGCCGAAGGCAAGAAACTTCCCGCCTATCGGCTCCAGTCTAGTTCATGGCTCCAATCAGCCTTTACCTTTATTTTCTCAGACAATACTCGAGCTGCCTCTGGCTCCGTCCAATTCTCTAGGCTCACTCCGTCCCACTCTCCATTCCCATTATCGTCCCCTAGCCATCTCAGTGCGTAGGATCCGGGAGTTAGGTTTTTAAACAGCAATGTCTCACTGTCTCCTGACAGGGTTTTAACTTCAACAATTTCTCCGTTAGATGAGATAAGTTCTAGCCAGCCTTCCCTATCGATAAGTACTGATAATTCTCCTAGCTCTTTAAGTTCGAAAGTGCTCCACTTGAACTTCAAGGTATCGTCAAACTGCTGCTCTCCAAAACCCTCCACAGAGCCGGGGAGGAAAGACAACTCCAGCACCTCTCCTCTTCCGAAACTTCCCAGAACATCTAATACAAATGGGTTGAATTCATTAACTCTTATAGTCGCGTGTTCTATCAGAATGCTATCGGCGGCAACTATGGTTATTAATGAATCTATCACTCCCGTAATAGGTCTGTTAAACCTGAAGCTTGCATGTGTGCCAGAGATCTGCCTGCCTTCGGGGCCGCTTACAGCGATGAATTCTACAAGCTCTGACTGCTCTATCTCAGCTATTGTCAAAGTATCCATTCCTACCCAGATCACTTGTAGTTCTTCTATGTCTTTGGCTTTAGCCCAAACCCTCATCACCTCATCCTCTAGAACATATTCTAGTCCCTGAGTTTCTAGTTTACTGTCTCCCTCTATCACTCCACTGAGTTGGATCTCAACAAGCCCTAATGAATCCCGAGAAGAAGAAAAAAAATATTTCACTTCCGTATTCGAGGTTTTCTGCATCATTAGTGGTGAGGACAAGGTGTCCATTCCATTAATTACTACGGGGCTCTCATTTAAAGCTAACGACTCCCCAGCAGACCATTTGTAATTTCTGTCTATATCGTCCACCGCGATAATTTTATAAACTCCCTGAGGTAAATAGCTGAGTTTAAAGGAGCCGTTTTTATCTGTAGTTCCTACGAATTGTGGTGTGGCACCTTTCGATATAGAGTCGGCACTACAATTCGTGTCAAAGATGAAAATGCGTTTTTCAGCCATCTTTTCTCCGGTAAAAACATCCACCACGCTGCCGCTGATGGAAAGAGTGTCGAAATTGTTTCCGGTAGAAAACGCGTGCACGAAATCAATAGTCGGATTTGATTCTCTAACATCAACTACCGCATCCCCAAACTGGAATACATAAGTCTTGTTTTCTTCCAGATCTTCTTCCCACGTAAATGTGATTTCCTTTCCTTTCATGAGCCACTTTATCGGACTTGAGAGTGGAGGAGAAACTAGCAGCTGAGTACTTAATTGTCTTACGTCTATATACTCGTCAAACACCACCGTTATGGATCCTCCTTTAAGGGTCGAAACATTAGTCGCGCCTAGAGCGGGAGAGATAGAAACTATTACTGGTGGCTCTAAGTCTTTGGGCCCGCCAGAAGGCACACCCACTTGTGCGCATGAAGCAAATAAAAGCAAGGGTAGTATGTATTTCAGCGTTCCCATATGTCTTCAATTATTTTCACAACTTCTTCAAGCAAATCTATCTCGGCAGGAGTAAAACCATCGAATTCCAAGCTGTCTATATCCAGAACTCCTACTACCACTCCATCAACCTTTATAGGCAGCACCACTTCTGAATTCGTGGCAGAGCTACAGGCTATATGACCATCGAACTCATGTACGTCTTTAACCAGTAATGGAGTTCCCTGCTCCCAAGCTTTAGCACAAACCCCCTTTCCCCTCCTAAGCCTAGTACAGGCAATAGGACCTTGGAATGGGCCTAGGACGAGCTCGTCCGCGGGTTCATCGAGAACATAAAACCCCACCCAATGCCAGGCACCTTCAGAAAAAAGAAGTGATGAGATATTAGCCAGATTAGCCACAAGGTTGAGCTCCCCTTCGACTAGGGAGTTAATGGACTTTAATGTGTCTGGAGTTAATGACATTAGTTCAAAGATACTTATGCTAAAGCGAGAACCACTGCGCCGACAACTCTTCTTCCCGAAGCCTCAATAACTTCTCTGCAAGCTCGGAGCGTGGCACCTGTGGTAAGTACGTCATCAATTAATATTATGGGTTTCTCACTGTTACTTTCACCTAAAGCGAAAACGTCTTTTAATACTTCAGCCCTTCCACTTCTATTCGAACCGGTCAGCGATGCGCTGTGAATCTTTCTAATTAACACCTTCTTGTCGACTTCTATATCCCAGACAGCACTCAGGCCCATTGCTAATTTTTCAGCTTGATTGTATCCACGTCGGAACTTTCTGCGGGGGTGTAGTGGGATAGGAACGAGTACACTTTTAGAATTAGGGGCAGGCCATCTCTTAGCTAACCATGTACCTAGCTGTAGAATGAGTTGGGGATTGCCTGAGTATTTACAATAATGAACTATCGACCGGGAACCTTGATCGTTAAGTCGAAATCCAACTGCGTAATAATTGACCCCATTAAACCGCTCTGAAAACAAAACTCTAGAAGCGTCTGACTTCCGAAAAAACACTCCATTGTAGTGAGCAGAAAACACAAAGTCCATCAATATAATCGTTCGAGTAAACAGGCCTGTAACAGCTTTTACACACGCTCGGCAATAGTCCATCAAATAAAATTTCTATGAATCGCATGGGCAAATTAATGACGTAATAGTTATCGGTTGACTATAAATTCACTCGCGTAGGGTTTAGCTTCGTGGGGTGAAGTTTGGAAAGCTAGAATCTCATGAAGAGCTCCGTGGAATGGATTGGGAGTTGCCCGCTGCTAGGGTTGAATGGGGTGGCCTGATGCCGTCTTGTAAAACTGTGGTGAGAACCGGAGGGACTATGTGGACCGTTAGGCCATGGAGGGGTAGTGTTTATCCAAGGAAGGAGCCCATGCGAACATGGCCTAGCTATTACGGAAAGCAGTTCGGATCTCTGGAATTTAATGCCACACATTACAGGATATATTCTGAGGAGAAGATGGCTAGCTGGGCGGATGAGATGCCGAACGATTGCGTATTCTGTCCGAAGTTTCCGGCCATTATTTCACATTACCGAAGGTTCGCAAATTGTGAGGGACCGACTGATGATTTTATAAGGGGGCTGGTAGCTCTGGGGGATAACTTAGGGCCGGCATTTTTACAGCTGCCTCCACATTACGCGCCTAAGCATAGCACTAATCTCATACCGTATTTAAAGGCTTGGCCGCGAGAGTTAAAGATGGCTATTGAATTCCGTCACCCAGAGTGGTTCACGGGAGGAGATGAGGCTGAGAGGGTTTGGGCTTTATTATCAGAATTAGGGATAGGAGCCGTAATCAGCGACACTGCAGGCAGGCGAGACGCATTGCATATGAGACTAACTGCACCCTTCTTAATCGTGAGATTCGGTGGTTACGATGGGCACGCGTCAGATGAAATTCGCGTAAAAAACTGGGTGAATAAAATCTCTGACCTTTCAGCTAAAGGACTAGAGTCCTTCGATTTTTTAGTGCATACAACTGACAGCGTACACACGCCTGACACTTGTCAAATGTTCTCTGAAATCGTGAAATCGACATGCGATATCGATGTCAAGGCGCCTACTTATTTCGGCGAATAGCTTATTTCCCGTGGCACTTCTTATACTTCTTCCCCGAACCACATGGGCAGGGAGCGTTAGGTTGAACCTTCTTCTCTGAACGGATAGGAGCGACAGCCTGTGGCCTTTGCGGCGCCTGGGGACGACCTTGTGCGCCTGGAGCAATTACACCACCGCCCGAAACTCGAGATGCAGCGTTCTGCTGGGCAATGTTTTGGACTCCGGCTTTAGAGGTCTTTCCTTGAGGAGTGTTAGCAACACGATGAGCGCGTTGAACTGGCTGATCACCCACGTTCGTCGGTATCGTACACTTCATAAGGAAGGATGCAACTTCAGCGTTAACCTTTCCTATCATCTGCTTGAAAAGCTCATAGGACTCGAACTTATAAATAAGTAGCGGGTCTTTCTGCTCGTGACGAGCGTGTTGGACATTCGCTCGAAGATCATCCATGGTTCTAAGGTGCTCCTTCCAATGCTGGTCGATGACCGCTAACATTACTTGCTTTTCAAGCGCCCTCATGACACTCTTCGCTTCCGTTGCTACGCTATCGTCAATGTCAGCTGTAACCTGTATCGTCTTAATGCCGTCTGAGAACGGAACTAAGATGTTTTTGAAGTCGTTAGAGTCGTCGTCGTAAACCTGCTTAATTACAGGGTGGGCTCTACTAGCCAAATCTGCAATCTTAAGTCTATAGTTAGCGTCCGCTTTCGAATACGTTTGATAAACTAAGTCGTCAGCACCTATTGATTGGAAATCTGAATTAGAAAGAGACGCGTCCATTCCTAAGTTCGCCAAAATAGAAAGTTTAAATCCGTCGTAATCCTTATTCTCGTAGGTTGAATCTACACTCAACTCAACAAGCTCGAAGAACATGTTCGCGATGTCTGTGCTAATTCTATCTCCGTGAAGGGCATTTCTTCTACGCTTGTATATTACCTCCCTCTGGGCATTCATCACATCGTCGTACTCGAGTAGTCTCTTACGAATTCCGAAGTTGTTTTCTTCTACTTTCGTTTGGGCGCGTTCGATGGATTTTGAAATCATCTTATGTTGAATGACCTCACCTTCCTGGTGGCCCATTCTATCCATCATCTTCGCAACTCTATCGGAACCGAATAATCTCATTAGATCATCCTCTAGTGAGGCATAAAACTGAGAAGAACCTGGATCTCCTTGACGACCCGCTCTTCCTCTTAACTGTCTGTCAACTCGACGAGAGTCGTGCCTTTCCGTTCCGACAATTGCAAGACCTCCCGCCTCTTTTACTTCTTTACTCAACTTAATATCCGTACCACGACCCGCCATGTTAGTGGCAATAGTAATCGTGCCTGCATGTCCAGCTCTAGTAACAATATCCGCCTCCTGCTGGTGACGCTTAGCGTTAAGTACCTGATGGTCCAGCCCTCGCATATCTAACATTCTAGACAGGAGTTCAGAAACTTCAACCGTAGTGGTTCCTACAAGAATCGGCCTTCCAGCTTTGCTTAGCATCTCCACTTCGTCAATGACGGCGTTGTATTTCTCTCGTTTGGTTTTATATACTAAATCATCCTTATCATCTCTCGCAATAGGTCTGTTCGTAGGAATGACCTTTACGTCTAATTTGTATATGTCCCAAAACTCACCTGCTTCAGTTTCAGCAGTACCAGTCATACCAGCTAGCTTGTGGTACATCCTGAAAAAGTTCTGTAGGGTTACAGTCGCGTATGTCTGGGTAGCAGCTTCAATTTTTACATTCTCCTTCGCTTCGATAGCTTGATGGAGTCCGTCACTATAACGCCTTCCGTCCATGATACGGCCAGTCTGCTCATCGACAATCTTCACCTTGTTATCCATGATAACGTACTCGTTATCTTTTTCGAATAAGGTGTAGGCTTTAATCAGCTGGTTCATAGAATGAATCCTAGATGACTTCACCCCGAAATCCTGCATGATGTTTTGCTTACGAGTAAGCTTATCCTCATCCGCACCCTCTGAGTTGTCTACCGTTACTAACTCCGTCGCAATATCCGGTAATGTGAAGAATTCATCGTCCTCCATACCCGACGTTAAAAAGGCTATCCCTTTTTCCGACAGTTCAATCTGGTTTTGTTTCTCATCGATAACGAAGTAAAGCTCCGCATCTGCCTTAGGCATCTCTTTCTGGTTATCGGAAAGGTAGTAGCCTTCAACTTTTAAAAGAAGTTGACGCATACCCTCATTACCGAGAAGCTTAATTAGCGGCTTAGATTTAGGTAGGCCTCTAAAGGCTCTGTACATAGCTAGGCCAGCACTTTCCTTTACGTCCTTAGAAATCCCGTCGTCTAGAAGTTTCTTCGCTTCGGTTAAAAATCCTTGGACTGTTTTTTGCTGAATTTGAATCAACTTCACAACCATGGGCTTTAAAGCCTCGAATTCCTGTTCGTCGCCTTTAGGGGTGGGTCCGCTGATAATCAGGGGAGTTCTCGCCTCATCGATAAGTACCGAATCGACCTCATCGACAATGGCATAGTGATGTGGGCGTTGAACGAGCATATCGGGTTTTTGGGCCATATTATCCCTCAAATAATCAAACCCAAACTCGTTATTGGTTCCAAAAGTTATATCGCATTTATACGCCTCCCTCCTCGCCTCACTATTAGGCTGATGTCTATCTATACAGTCAACGGTCAGACCGTGGAACTCATAAATAGGTCCCATCCACTCGGAATCTCGTCGAGCGAGATAATCGTTTACAGTCACAAGGTGAACACCCTTACCCGTCAAGGCATTTAAGAAAACTGGAAGAGTCGCAACCAGTGTTTTACCCTCACCTGTGTGCATCTCCGCCACGCTACCTCTATGCAGAGCAACTCCACCCACAAGCTGCACATCGTAGTGCACCATTTCCCACTTCACATCAGATCCGGCAGCTTTCCAAGTGTTAGACCAGTAAGCCTTATCACCTACAATTTTCACCATCTCACGTTCCGCAGCAATATCCTTATCGTAATGCAGCGCCGTAACTTCAATGTCGCCATCGGCAGCAAATCTCTTAGCCGTTTCCTTGATTAGCGCGAACGCCTCCGGAAGAATCTCTGCCAGAACTACCTCTAACTCTTCATTTACCGTGAGATCTAGTTGGTCGATTTTCTCATAAACGGCTTCCTTAGCATCGAGATCTGATTCAGACATCGCCGCCGCCTTCGCTTTGAGAGAGTTAATTTCTGTCTGCAGATCAGAAATATGCGCATTTATTCTAGCTTTCAACTCGGCAGTTTTTCCGCGTAAATCGTCCGCTGAGAGATTCAGAAGTAGCTCTTCTTCCTTTAAAATCTCAGCGACTACTGGCTGAAGTTCCTTAAGGTCGCTCGAGGACTTGTCCCCGAGAAATAGTTTTAAAAGGCCTTTTAACATGGTGCAAAAATACGTGTTAGTTCTTTGTAATCGTAACGGTGATTTTCTGAATAGTTTTACAGACCAAAGGTTGATATGAGTGGGTTATCAAGTGTGTCAGGCACTGTGTTTCAGGGGTTTAAGAAAGTAATACACTATGGGTGTTAAAAACTCATGGTAAATGGACCCCTAAAAGGTTTGTGCTTTTGAAAGTGTTTTACTTTCTTTGAAACGTTGATTGAGGTCCCAAGAATTTGCGACTTCTCAGCCGCCAAACAGATTCTTAAACCGCCTTAAAGTCATATAGACATGCAACAACCCTCCTCTAAACTTAACAAACTCGACAACGAGAAAAGCGTTGCAAAAGAAGCTGTTGCAGGCAAACAAACCTCTATTGAAGAGGTTCTACCGAAGAATACTGAAGTGATGGAACCCATTTTAACGGAAAATCCTGGACGATTCGTTCTTTTTCCAATTGAGCATGACGACATCTGGGCAGAGTATAAAAAACAGGAGGCTAGCATATGGACTGCTGAGGAAATCGATTTGTCTTCAGACATGGTCGATTGGAATGAGAAACTGAACGAAGACGAGCGTTACTTCATTAAAAACGTTCTCGCATTTTTCGCGGCTTCTGATGGAATCGTAAATGAGAACCTCGCGGAAAACTTTGTTACTGAGGTACAATACACCGAAGCAAAGTTCTTCTACGGTTTCCAGATTATGATGGAGAACATCCATTCTGAAACTTACTCTCTTTTAATAGACACTTACATTAAAGACAAGGACGAGAAGGATAAACTCCTTAACGCCATTGATACTGTTCCCTTCGTGAAGACTAAGGCTGACTGGGCTCTTAGATGGATAGATAACGGAAGCTTTGCTGAGCGTCTTATCGCCTTTGCGGCGGTAGAAGGGATATTCTTTAGCGGAAGTTTTTGTTCAATCTTCTGGTTAAAGAAAAGAGGTCTTATGCCAGGTCTTACATTCTCAAATGAGCTTATCTCACGTGACGAGGGAATGCACTGTGACTTCGCCTGCCTACTCTACAACAAGCACCTTGTAAACAAACTCCCGAAGAAAGATGTAGAAGCAATTATTATTTCTGCTGTTGAAATGGAAAAAGAATTCGTTACCGAAGCTCTTCCAGTTCGCTTAATCGGAATGAACGCAGACTTAATGCAGCAATACATCGAGTTCGTTGCCGACCGTTTACTCGTCGAGTTAGGAAATGAAAAAGTATACAACACCACGAATCCATTTGACTTTATGGAGATGATCTCACTTCAAGGTAAAACTAACTTCTTCGAAAAAAGGGTTGGCGAATACCAAAAAGCCGGTGTTATTAAACACGGTGATGACGATTCTAAAGGATTCAACGTTGACGCTGACTTTTAAATTTCACACCCACTTGCCTTACCTGAACCACCCACAATAGAAAGCCCATGTACGTAGTAAAACGCGACGGAAGAAAAGAGCTTGTCCAATTCGACAAAATCACGGCTCGTATTAAAAAAATGTGTTACAGTCTTCATGAAAATGTAGATCCTGTACGTATCGCCATGCGTGTCATCGAGGGTGTATACGATGGTGTAACCACTACCGAATTAGATAATCTCGCAGCTGAGGTAGCTGCTACTAATGCAGTAAGTCATCCCGACTACGCGAACCTCGCTAGCCGTATCGCAGTTAGCAATCTTCACAAGTCCACGAAAAAGTCTTTCGCTGAAACTATGTGTGATCTATACAACTATGTGGATCCTATTACTGGAGATCCTGCAAGCTTAATCGCTGAGGATGTTCACGAAATCATTCAGGCGAACGGTGACTTTTTAGATTCTAACATCATTTACGATAGAGACTTTAATTACGACTACTTCGGCTTCAAGACCCTAGAGCGTTCGTACTTAATGAAGATGAAAGGTCAGATTACCGAGCGTCCTCAGCACATGTTAATGAGGGTGTCTGTAGGTATCCACAAAGAAGATCTCGATGCCGTTGTCGAAACATATAATATGCTCAGCGAGGGATGGTTCACCCACGCTACTCCTACCCTATTCAACTCGGGAACTCCAAAACCCCAAATGTCTAGCTGCTTCCTTTTAACTATGAAGGAGGATAGTATTTCTGGTATTTACGATACTTTAAAGCAATGTGCTAAGATTTCTCAAAGTGCTGGTGGTATAGGACTGGCTATGCATAACATTCGCGCTACTGGGTCGTACATCAAGGGAACTAACGGAACCTCTAATGGTATCGTTCCTATGTTAAGAGTGTTTAACGACACCGCGAGATATGTAGACCAAGGTGGAGGTCGCCGCAAGGGATCATTCGCTATGTACTTAGAGCCATGGCATGCTGACGTTTTTGACTTCCTAGAGATGCGCAAAAACCACGGTAAAGAAGAGCAAAGAGCTAGAGATTTATTTTACGCTCTTTGGATTCCAGACTTGTTTATGAAGAGAGTCGAGGAGGATGGTGACTGGACTTTAATGTGTCCTAACGAGTGCCCAGGCCTACCAGAAACTCATAGTAAGGAGTTTGAAAAATTATATGTAAAGTATGAGAAGGAGGGTAAGGGTCGTAAAACTATCAAGGCTCAAGAGCTTTGGTTTAAGATTCTTGAATCCCAAACAGAAACCGGAACACCTTACATGCTCTTTAAGGACGCAGCTAACGCTAAGTCTAACCAGAAGAATCTAGGAACTATCCGTTCATCGAATCTTTGTACTGAGATTATCGAGTACACTGCTCCTGATGAAGTCGCTGTATGTAACCTAGCGTCTGTTGCTATACCTAAATTCGTAAAAGAAGACGGCACATTCGACCACGATAAACTGTTCGCTATTACTTATCAAGTAACAAAGAACCTTAATAAGATTATCGACAGGAACTACTACCCTGTCATTGAAGCGCGCAACTCGAACATGCGTCACCGTCCTATCGGAATCGGAATTCAAGGTCTAGCTGATGCGTTCATTATGATGCGATATGCATTTGATTGTGATGAGGCTCGTCAGTTAAATAAGGATATTTTCGAAACACTTTACTATGCTGCTTGTACAGCTTCTAAAGACTTGGCTATTGAAGACGGTGCTTACGAGACATTTAAGGGCTCTCCAGCGTCAAAGGGTATTCTACAGTTCGATATGTGGAACGTCAAGCCTAGTGACAGATGGGAGTGGGATGTGTTGAAGGCTGAGATTAAAAAGCACGGAATGCGCAATTCATTATTGATTGCTCCTATGCCTACGGCTTCTACAGCCCAAATCCTCGGCAACAACGAATGCTTCGAGCCATACACGTCTAACATTTACACACGTCGTGTTCTTTCTGGTGAGTTCATCGTAGTGAACAAGCACCTATTGAGAGATCTAACAAAGCTTGGTCTTTGGGACGTCGAAATGAAGAATCGTCTTATTGCAGCTAACGGATCTGTCCAGAACATTAATGAGATTCCAGATAACCTCAAGCTGTTATACAGAACTTCTTGGGAGATAAGCCAGCGGTCTATACTAGACATGGCCGCTGACAGAGGAGCATACATTTGCCAATCTCAGTCGCTGAACATCTTCATGGAAAACGTGACTAATTCTAAGCTCACATCTATGCACTTCCACGGATGGAAGCTCGGTTTAAAGACTGGTATGTACTACTTGAGAACGAAAGCGGCAGCCGATGCCATCAAGTTTACTATCGAGAAGAAGTATCAGGACGAGACTAAAGAAGGAAAAACAATTGAGCTAACTGAAGAAGAAGCATTAGCTATGTGCAGCATCGACAACGGTGACGATTGTGAAATGTGTAGCGGCTAAGCTATGTATTCGTTTGCATAGCAAACAAATATGATAAGCGGCTAAGCTGTGACATCAAGGGCGACTACTCTTACAGCTAGTTTAAGAATAAACTTATTAGACCTTCGTCGCGATTAGCGAACGGAGGTCTACTAGTATCAGGGCGAAGCCTAACACGATGTGAATCGGCTGTGCAAAGGCAGGCATGCTGATTTGGGTGAAGAGGATGCCGGTGGTGATTTGGCCCAAAAGAATAGCCAAAACTAGTGTTGCATAAATCTTAAGCTGCGGGATTTTATATAATCTCACCGCCCAAAAAACATGCACGGCTAGGACTATCCAAGAAGCTGATCTATGGAATTTCCACCATTCCGGTAACGAGTCAATGATGTTCGTTCGAGCAATTCCGGATTCCATAAAATGGTCCACGAGTTCGCGGACTTGAGTGCCTAGAACGAACTGCAGAAGAGCAAGGGTGATGCCTAGCACCATCCATCGCTTAGTGGATTTTTTCACAGTGAACTTCATCCCGTCTAGATGTTGCATCATGAGAATCAAGCAAGCGAGTATTGAAAGGGCACCTAATGTGTGAATTGTAATCGAAAAGGGGATGAGATTGCCATCCACTACTAATTTCCCAAGCCAAGCCACAAACAGAAGTGAAACGAGCGTCGCAGATGCGAAAATGATGGGGAATGTCTTTCGCGACCTGATGGCGAGAAGAAAAAGAAGAAATACGGGGATGCCGGCAAGAGCGCCTGTGAGTCGGTTAATGTATTCGATCCAGGTATGGGTAGGATTGAATGCTGAATAGTTGTGGTGAGGGTGAGGAGCCCAGTTTTCGGGAGAAAAATTCTCGCCCTGAGAGATGTGGTTTGAAGTAGAATACCAAAGAGTATCATTCTCGATGACCATTCTGCCCTCTGAATAATCGGTGTCGGGAGCCCATCGGATTTGGTCCTCAGAAGTAGGAGGAATCAATAGCCCAAAACACTTCGGCCAATCAGGGCATCCCATTCCAGACCCAGTCATTCTGACTATGGATCCCGCTAGCACTACTGCAAAAACAAAGTAGAACGCTATGTTCGTGAGTTTTCTCACTCTGCGTCAGGACGGTATTCCGTGTCAACCACAGCCTTCACGCCGTAAAGCTTTCCATCAGCTATCGAGTTAACAGCATTGTAAATCGAGAACAGAGAAATCGTCTTTATCTCATACTCGACATTTGCGAAATTAGTTCCTCTATCCGAATCGAAATCCATGATAACGTTAGAAACACCTTCGAGTTCTAAAAGCTCTTTTTTCACTTTCGTTACGCATCCTACTTCACACATCATGCCGTCAATCTCTAGTCTGGCAACGCGCTTTGCCTGAAAACCCTCGTTTTTTACCACACTGGTAATCTCAGGGTTTCCGTGGAAGGGTTCGCTACATCCCACTATTAGGGAGGAAGCAAAAAGTAAAATTGTAAAGAATCTCATGATGCAAATGTACTAACGCAGCGGGAGTACCTTTGCCAAACTGTGCAAAAGGAAAAAACAACATTATGGGTCTGGGGAGTTTTACTTCTTCTGGCATTTGTTTGGGGTAGTTCGTTCATTTTAATGAAAACCGCTATGTTCGACGGACACGGCAGCAAGGTTTATTCTCCTCTGGAAGTGGCGGCTTTGAGAATTAGCATCGCGGCTATCGTCATGTTGCCTATATCGTTAAGACACCTAAAATCGATTACAAGGGATAAGTGGATTTGGCTTATCGTGACAGGAACTTTAGGCAATCTCCTCCCTGCTTATCTTTTTACTACAGCCCAAACCGAGCTTCCGAGTGCCGTTGTAGGTATGTTGAACTCTCTTACGCCACTATTCACAATGATCGTTGCCGTTCTTGTTTTCAGCACGGCTCTATCTAGGAAACAAATATCAGGGCTAGTAATAGGCTTTATAGGAGCTGCGATATTGATTATGTCTGGTGGAAATTTATTTGAGGCTGGGGAGGAGGTCGCGTGGGGGGCATGTGGCAAGGTGGCGCTAGCTACATTATTTTATGGAATAAGTGTGAATGTACTTAAGGAAAAGCTCATGGGAGTGCCGTCCGTCGCTATTGCGGCTATAGCTCTTCTGCTGGTTTTGGTTCCATGCTTGATAGGCTTAGGCTATTCAAATGTCATTGAAACTTTCAACACAAACGATTCAGGTGTGATTTCTATGGTTGCAATCTTCGTTCTTTCTGTTTTCGGAACGGCTGGTGCTTTAGTGCTGTTTAACTCTTTGATTAAGTGGACAAATGCCTTAACCGCAAGTTCTGTAACCTACATCATACCTCTGTTTGCAGCTATGTGGGGATGGTTAGATGGAGAGGTGTTGACGGGGGTGCATTTATTAGGTGGAGGAGTGATATTATGCGGTGTTGCATTAGTGAATTTTCGTGCAAATCAAGTTTCGTCGCGAAAAGTTGGGCAATACGAGTGAAAGCTATATCTTTGCGGCCCCTTATGGAGTAAATCTATGAGGTAAAAATTATTTTCCATGTATGCAATCGTAGAGATAGCAGGGCACCAGTATAAGGTAGAAAAAGACCAACAGGTTTTCGTAAACCGCTTAGATGCTAAGGAAGGATCGAATATTCAATTCGATCGTGTTTTCCTTACTGACAAAGGCGGAGACGTTACAGTTGGCGCCCCAGCTATAGACGGCCTAGCCGTTCATGCCACCGTAGAGCGGCATTTAAAAGGAGATAAGATTCTTATCTTCAAAAAGAAACGTCGTAAAGGATATCAGAAGCTTAACGGCTTCCGTCCTTACCTAACTGAAATCCGTATAACGGATATTAAGAAGGGAACGGCAAAGAAAGCAGCAGCTAAACCTGCAGCGGAAACAACAAAGAAGGCAGACGCTCCAGTAACGGAAGCAGTGGCAAAGAAACCAGCAGCTAAGAAAGCTGTTGCGAAAAAGCCAGCAGCTAAGAAACCTGTAGCTAAGAAGTCAACTACGAAAGCAACAAAAGCTTAAGTCATGGCTCATAAAAAAGGTGCAGGTAGTTCGAAAAACGGACGTGAATCACAGTCGAAACGACTAGGTGTAAAGATATTCGGTGGTCAATTTTGTATTTCTGGGAACATTCTTGTTCGTCAGCGCGGTACAACACATCACCCCGGAACTAATGTTGGAATGGGCAAGGATCATACCTTGTACGCTCTTACAGACGGAGTTGTAGAATTCCGTAAGAAACGTAATAATCGCTCCTTTGTTTCTGTCGTAGCGGCGGGAGAAGAAGCGTAATAGGAATTCATTCCTAAAACTAATTTGGACTCCCGTCCCCTTCGGGGCGGGAGTTTTTTTATTTTATCTGGTGTAGGTTCGGGTAAATCATCCGAACTTCACCGTAAGAAACTAGAATGTTAACACTTACTCAACTTCGCGAAAAGCGCGACAGCGTAATTCAATGCCTTTCAAAGAGAGGGATTGATGTAACTGAATCTGTTGATAGAATTCTGGCATTAGATGTGAATCGCCGTGCGCTACAAAAGAATCTTGATGACACACTAGCCGAATCTAACGAACTAAGTAGACAGATAGGGGGCTTAATGCGCGAGGGCAAAAAAGAGGAAGCGGAGAAGATTAAAGTTGCCACTTCTGGATTGAAGGAGAAATCTGGAGAGCTTAGAGAGAAGATGCATGGCAATGAACATGAAATTAATGAGTTGCTGTCTCACATACCTAATACACCATGTGATATAGTGGTCGCAGGAAAGTCCGCAGAGGATAATGAAGAGGTCGAGAGCTGGGGAGAGAAACCTGATTTAGGCGAGAATAATAAACCACATTGGGATATTGCTAAGGAAAAGGATATTATCGATTTCGATTTAGGAGCTAAAGTGAGTGGTGCTGGATTCCCTTTTTATAAAGGCAAGGGAGCGAAACTTCAAAGAGGGTTGATTAGATACTTCCTCGAAAAAGCAGATGAAGCTGGATATACAGAGTACATACCGCCACTGATGATAAATGCTGAAAGTGGGTTTGGGACAGGGCAACTCCCAGATAAGGAAGGTCAGATGTACCATATGCAGGATGATGATCTGTATATGATTCCTACGGCTGAAGTTCCGCTGACGAATATCTATCGCGATACATTATTGCAGGCTTCGGATTTACCCCTTAAGCTTTGTGGGTACACTCCATGTTTCAGGCGTGAAGCTGGGAGTTATGGAAAGCATGTGAGGGGTTTGAATAGACTTCATCAGTTTGATAAAGTTGAAATAGTCCAAATCGAAAAGCCAGAGAATTCTGTAGCCGCTCTAGACCAAATGGTAAACCACGTGAAAGGATTGCTAGAGGATTTAGAGTTGCCATACAGGGTGTTGAGACTTTGTGCAGGCGATATGGGATTCACTGCTGCTATTACATATGACTTTGAGGTTTGGAGTGCTGCGCAGGAACGATGGTTAGAGGTGAGTTCTGTTTCTAGCTTTGAGACATTCCAGGCGAACCGATTGAAATGTCGATTTAAGGATGTTGATGGAAAGAATAAATACGTTCACACGCTGAACGGGTCTGCTCTAGCTTTACCTAGAATCGTGGCCGCTATTTTAGAGAACCATCAAGATGCTGAGGGAGTTGCGATTCCAAAGGCGATAATTCCATTCGTAGGGTTTGACCGTATTTAAAATGAGATTTATACATCTAAATATCATCGCACTTGCGATAGCAACTACAACATTTCTAGGAAGCTGTGGTGAAAAAATGGATAAGGCGCCACTTGAAGCGGCTATCATTCAGCTTGACTCAATACTGATTGTCGTTAATAGCTTTCCTCTAGACAGCATCCTTTCAGTGAGAGAAAGGCTGGACAACGCAAAGAACGATGTGAGGTGGTTAGGGCTAGATAGCAATATTACTTTCGTTAGGTCCGACGCTCCGATTATAGGTGAGCTATCAAAAGCAAGTAGATATCTTAAAGATGCTCCCGTTAGGATAAAAGGCTTGATTAATCAATGTGGTAAAAGCTTAATTCAGATTGAAGGTCTAATATCAGTGATCGATTTCGGAGCAAATATTGACGCTCTTGGAGATAAAATCGACTCCGACTACATCTCGTTTAATTGCTCTATTGAACTAGCTACTGTAATGGATTTAGACTCAATGTTTAGTGAAACGGAGAGGTATGTAAGATTAGGATTAGAGACCGATGCCGCATGTTGGAATGAAGTAGACAGTCTACTCCGAGCGAAAAAAAGTGAGTGGGCTCATATTATAGCTGGGGAATGAGAGCGTGGGTGAGCAATATGATTGGAGTTGTTTTGGTCTTTAGTATCAGCTTAACTATTACGAATACCTCACACGCCCAAACCGATTTAGAACTTGCAGAATACTACTATAATAGCGGTAATTACGAGCAGGCTCTTTTATATCTGGGGGACATCTACAAAACGAATAAGACGAATAAGATTTACCTCATGTATTACGAGTCGCTTCTCTCCATGGATGATTTCAACGGGGCAGAAAGGCTTGTAAAAGCTCGATTAAAAAGACGCCACAAGACCAGCAAATCCACAGCATATGTAGATTTAGGTTCGCTGTATATGAAGTTCGACATGAAGGAGAAGGCTCTCGAGGCATTTGATGATGCGCTGGATATTCTTCAGCCGGGAAGATCTGCTGCGGTGAGGTTGGCTAATGCGTTTATTAATTTGGATAAACTCGATTTGGCCTATGAAACCTATGTGAAGGCAATTCAGATGGGGACGAATGATTTTCATTACGAAATGGCTCATCTGAAAGGAATGAGAGGTGATTATACCGGCATGGTGGAAAGTTTTCTAGAGCTATTGAACACTAAACCTACTTATCTGAAAACAGTCCAAACTTCGCTTAATAGAAATTTGCGATTAGAAACTGAGGAGGAGAATAGAGACATGGTTAGGGGTGAATTGTTGAGGGCTGCGAAGAAATATCCACAGAACACGATTTATTCAGAGATGCTGGTTTGGTATTTTACTCAGAGTAAGGAGTTTTCTACCGCCTTTATCCATGCTCGCTCACTAGACTTGCGACTGGGCGAGATAGGAGTAAGATTGATGGAGCTTGGAAATACTGCTGCTTCGAATAACGATTTAGAAACGGCTTTAGAGTGCTTCTCATATGTCGCGGGGAAAGGACCGGGCAATCCATATTTCTACACCGCAAGAAATGAAACTCTGCAGGTGAGGTTTCATGTTTTAACTGCTCAGACGCCACTAAATATGTCCGCGCTAAGCGAATTAGAGCTAGATTATTCATCGAGCATCATTAATCTAGGTGTAAGGTCAGAAACGGCTATCATGCAGAAGAATCATGCACATTTGCTGGCGTTTTTCTTAGGTCGTTCAGAGGAAGGTATGGATCTATTAGAGGAGGTGCTCTCCATCAAGGGCTTGAATAAAAGGGTCGCCGCTGCGTGTAAATTAGAGCTAGGAGATATTTATGTGTTTGCGGATTTAGTGTGGGACGCGTCACTTATTTTCACTCAGGTGATCTTAGATTTTAAAGATGATCCTATGGGGCACGAAGCGAAATTTCGCAATGCTCGAATAAGCTACTATACCGGTGATTTCGCTTGGGCCCAAACCCAGCTTGACGCTATCAAAGCTTCGACCTCTAAACTTATTTCAAACGACGCAATCGAACTAAGTCTTTTAATTACCGACAACTTTAATCTCGACACCATAGTTGAGCCCATGGAGTTATACGCTAGAGCCGACCTCTTGATAATGCAAAGGCGATATTCTGATGCCATTCTAACACTAGACACTTTAGTGAGTGAGTACCCGGGTCATTCTTTAGAAGATGAAATACTTATGGGTAAGGGCGATATCGCTATGCAGAACGGCGATGTGGAAATTGCAATGGGATATTTTGAAGAAGTCGTAGCGCTTCATTTCGATGACATCACCGGTGACGATGCCCTATATAAATTAGCCGTGATTTACGATGAGCATTTCAAGGACTTAGAGAAGGCTGAGGAATTATATGAAAAGTTGATTTTCGAATTTTCCGCATCACTTCACGTAATTGAAGCTCGAAAAAGATTTAGAGAGTTGAGGGGAGAAGATTATATTGAACTTGAAGAATAAACCCATGATACTTTACAATATTACAATTTCAGTTGATGCATCTTGTGCAAAGCAGTGGGTGGAGTACATGGAGAAAGAACACATCCCAGCCGTTCTTGCGACAGGCCACTTCCGCGATTATAAGCTGTGTCGAGTCGAGGGAGATGAGCAGGGAGGACTTACGTATGCTGTTCAGTTTATCTCCCATTCTGTTGAGGCGTTTAATACGTACCAAAAAGACTGTGCCCCAGCTCTTCAAAACGAATTTGTAGCTAAGTGGGGTAGCAAAGCAGCCGCGTTTAGAACTGTTCTTCCTGTAATTTCAGAAGGCTTTGCTAAATGAAGTTTAGAGCGAAAAAGCACCTAGGCCAACACTTCTTAACCGGCCCAGGCATAGCACAAGAAATTGCTGAATCTATAACCTGTCATGACGGTTGCAATACCGTGCTGGAGATAGGCCCAGGTACAGGAGCCTTGACGCGCCACCTGTTAAATAGAGGCGATTTGGATCTTCATGTAATCGAACTAGATGAAGAGAGTGTCGAGTACTTAATTACCGAGGACATAATGCCTTCGTCTAGAGTGTACGGAGTCGATATACTTAACTGGAACCCGGACATGGCCTTCCCCTCAGGGACTAGGTTTATAGTTGCCGGTAATTTTCCATATAATATCTCATCCCAAATCCTTTTTAAAGTACTCGACTGGAGAGAGCGTGTCCCTGAACTTGTAGGTATGTTCCAAAAGGAAGTGGCGGAAAGAGTGGCGGAAGGTCCCGGAACTAAAACGTATGGGATTCTCAGTGTGTTACTCCAGACTTACTACGATATAGAATATCTCTTTACGGTGCATGAAGATGCCTTCGAGCCACCACCTAAAGTAAAAAGCGGGGTGATCAGACTCACTCGTAATGATATGGTGGATCCGGGCTGTACGTTTTTAGAACTAAAGAGAGTTGTGAAAGCTTCCTTCAATCAAAGGCGTAAAACATTAAGAAATGCATTGACAAATGCGGGCTTTGAAAAGGACTTAATTCCAGAAGAGTTCGCCCCTATGAGAGCAGAACAACTTAGCGTTGTTCAATTTCACGAGCTTACACAAGCTCTGCTTCCAAAGCCGTCTGCGATACTGTAACTTTGCGAAATGAGTAAGGCGAAAACATTCGGGGAGTTTATCATGGATACCCAAGCGGCATTCCCGTTTGTGTCTGGTCAACTAACACGACTTCTAACAGATATCGGGGTTGCCGCAAAAATCGTCAACCACCAAGTTAATCGTGCTGGTCTGGCAGGAATTCTAGGCGATGCTGGCACAACTAATGTCCAGGACGAAGCACAACAGAAATTAGATGTCTTTGCTGACGACACCTTTATGCGAATTCTTTCTGCTGGAAAATCAGTTGCGGGAATAGGCTCGGAGGAACAAGACGCACCTGTACTCTGCGGAGATGAAGGGAAGTCAGGAAAATATATCGTACTGATGGATCCACTTGATGGTTCGTCAAATGTGGATGTTAACGTGAGCATAGGAACGATTTTCAGTATACACCGAAGAGTAACACCTATGGGTGAGGCTATAATAGGTGCTGATTTTTTACAAGCAGGAACTGCGCAAGTTGCAGCTGGATATGTTCTGTACGGTTCTTCAACCATGCTCGTTTTTACAACGGGCTCAGGAGTAAATGGATTCACATTAGATCCAGCCGTAGGGGAGTTTTTTCTATCTCACTCCGCGATGAAATTTCCTGAAAAAGGACGTATCTATTCTGTAAACGATGCACTACTAGGTAAATGTTGTAAGCCAGCAAAGTTGTTTGTTGAGGGTTGCCAAATCACCAGAGGAGCTAGGTTTAGGGCTAGATATATAGGGTCTTTAGTTGCTGATTTTCACAGAAACTTAATTCATGGCGGTATATACCTCTACCCTTCTTTGATAAAAAAACCTAACGGAAAACTTAGGCTTCTATACGAATGTGCCCCACTTGCGTTTGTCGCAGAGCAGGCCGGTGGAATGGCTATCGACGATGAAGGACGCATAATGGAAAGAGTCCCTTCTGAACTTCACCAAAGAGTTCCTTTTTATGTGGGAAACAGAAATCTAGTACATGCAATGATGGCTTGTCAGATAGCTGAAAAGAATCCTGAGATGAATTCTTCTCCTCCAACGAAAGAGGAACAGTAAACCTTACTTTTGCATTGCGTGAAGAGTTCAATGCGACCCAGTGACCTTTTAGAATTCTATACTCGAGATCCTCGAGGTGGAATAGTTTTGCGCGAGCTACAAAAAAAATCTGGTAAATTAGAATTGAAGGGAGTCGTTGGATCTGCCTTAGCACATATAGCTGCAGGAGTATTAAACCGGGAGGAGGAGAGCGGTGAGAAACCACGACATCACATCTTCGTTCTCGACGACAAGGAGAAGGCTGCATATTTCATGAATGACCTCGACCAAATTCTCGTGGAAAAGCCTAGACCTATTTTTCTATTTCCTAGATCCGCACGGGTACCATATCAAGAGGAGGTAACCGAAAACGCAAATATCGCGATGAGGGCTGAGGTGTTGAATGAGATAAATGGCGGTCGCGAAGGTTGTATTGTAGTCACTTATCCCGGAGCTCTTTCTGAGCAGGTGATAACCCAAAAAGAGCTCAGTGCCCAAACATTTTCTCTAGGCCTGGGCGATAATTTTTCTATGGATTTCTTAGATGAAGTTTTTTTAGAATACGGTTTCGATAAGGTTGACTTTGTCTACGAGCCCGGTCAATACGCAATGAGGGGGGGTATAGTTGACGTGTTTAGCTACTCACTCGACCATCCATATAGAATAGAATTTTTCGGAGAAGAGATAGAGTCAATTCGAAAGTTCGATCCTGTCTCACAGCTAAGCGTTAATAAGCTAACCAGAGCTACAATAGTCCCTAATGTGGGCGATAAGACTCTTCATAAATCTCAAGAACCTTTCTTTAGCTTTATCCCCAGTACTTCCGTAATGTGGATGTCTGATGTACGTGGGTGCGAGATCGGCTTGGAGAAAGAATTAGAGAAAGCACACGCACATTTTGATAGGCTCGAAGGAGAGACAAAGAGAACACCCCCTGACGAACTTTACCTAAGCATCAAATTATTCAACTCCCTTATAGAAGATTTTTCTGTGGTCGAGTTTGGAGGAGGTAGATCATTTCCCGACAGATCGACTATTGAATATGGCATGACAGAACAGCCTGCATTCAACAAGCACTTCGATATGATTGCCACAAATCTTATCGCGAATCACAGAAACGGATATGTGAATGTAATCGTTTCTGGTCAAGCCACTCAGCTTGAAAGACTGCACGATATCTTCACAGACAGGCAAGACGAAAACGGAGAAAAAGCACCCGACGTTCCCTACAAGCCCATTCCTATGGAGCTTAGTGAAGGCTTTGTAGATAAGGCACTGAAAATTCTCGTTTACACGGATCACCAACTCTTCGATAGATATCATCGTTTCAAACTTAAAGATGGTTTCCGAAAGAGCCGAGAAGCATTAACTATCAAAGAATTGATGGGACTTGAGGTGGGTGATTTCGTCGTTCACATCGATCACGGAATAGGTGAATTTAGTGGTTTGCACAAGATTGATGTAAACGGGAAAGAGCAGGAAGCAATTCGCCTTTCATACAAGGGTGGGGACGTTCTTTATGTGAGTATTCACTCCCTGCACCGTATTTCTAAATTCACATCTAAGGAGGGAACTAAACCATCTGTCAATAAGCTCGGCACTGCTACTTGGGCAAAGACAAAAGCAAAAACAAAGAGCCGAGTTAAGCAAATTGCATATGACCTACTACATTTATATGCTAAGAGAAAGGCCGCTGAAGGATTTGCATATACTCCAGATTCATATCTACAGCATGAGCTTGAAGCTAGCTTTATGTTCGAGGACACTCCAGACCAGCATTCAGCAACCAAGGCTGTAAAGGAGGACATGGAAAAGGTCGTTCCTATGGATAGACTTATTTGTGGTGATGTGGGGTTTGGAAAAACTGAGATCGCGATACGAGCTGCGTTCAAGGCTGCAACCGACGGTAAACAGGTTGCCATGTTAGTGCCGACCACCATTCTCTCCATGCAACACGCGAGGAGTTTTACTAGAAGACTCAAAGAATTTCCAGTGACAGTGGATTACATAAATCGTTTTAAGACAGGTAAAAAACTTACTGAAACTCTTAGAAAGGTCGAAAGTGGAGAAGTCGATATATTGATCGGGACACATGCTATTGTAGGGAAGAAAGTGAAATTCAAAGACCTGGGATTGTTAATCGTTGATGAAGAGCAGAAGTTCGGCGTGGGCGTTAAGGATAAGCTGAAAACTATGCGAGCTAACGTAGACACGCTAACTCTCACTGCAACTCCTATCCCTAGAACACTACAGTTTTCATTGATGGGCGCACGAGATTTGAGCATCATCAAAACACCACCGCCTAACAGACATCCAATTGATACAATCATTACTTCGTTTAATGAAGAAGTAATAAGGGACGCTGTTAGTTACGAGGTGAGCAGAGGAGGCCAAGTATATTTCGTTCACAATAGAGTCGCAAATATCAAGGACGTAGCCGGGATGATTCAGCGACTATGCCCCGACGTGCGTATAGGTATAGGTCATGGGCAAATGGATGGTAGGGAGCTTGAAAACGTAATGGCTAAATTTATCGAGGGAGGATATGATGTTCTTGTTGCCACCACCATTATTGAAAGTGGAATAGATATTAGTAACGCTAATACGATATTGATAAATGAGGCGCATAAGTTTGGGCTGAGTGATCTACATCAACTGCGAGGAAGAGTGGGAAGGTCTAATCGAAAGGCATTCTGTTATCTGATGGCCCCACCGTTAAGTGTTTTGTCTGCAGAGTCTAGAAAGCGTTTGCAAGCCCTGGAGCAATTTAGCGACTTGGGGAGCGGTGTTCATATCGCCATGAGAGATTTAGACATACGTGGCGCAGGGGATTTATTAGGAGCTGAACAGAGTGGTTTTATCTCCGATATAGGTTTCGATATGTACCAAAGAATTCTAGCAGATGCCGTGAGAGAATTAAAGGAGGAACAGTTTAATGAACTCTTCGAAGAAGAGCGTCGCGAGACTGGTAACTATGTAGAAGAGACGGTGCTTGAAACTGACCTCGGTTTGTTAATTCCGGATAGCTATGTTAGCGATATTCCAGAAAGAATAAACCTCTATCGCGAACTTGACGGGATAGATTCTGAACACGAATTAGAAGGGTTTATGGTGAAGATGGAGGATAGATTTGGGCCTATGCCTAAAGAAACAACGGAGTTATTACTCACTATTAAACTTCGCTGGTTATCGAGAATATTAGGAATGGAGAAGGTGATTTTGAAGAGCGATAAGCTCATTGCGGCCTTTGTCACTGAAGAAGATAGCCCGTATTTCAAGGGGCCGATGTTCGCTAGAGTCTTAAATTACTTGAAGCACAACACGAGAGATGCGAGTATGTACCAGCGTAATGGGGCGTTAAGATTAAGGATCCAAAACGTAATGTCTGTAGGACACGTGTTAGGTGTTTTTGAAGATATGGCGGGTATGACAGCGTCGCAGGCTACTGAAATGACAAGTGGAAGAGCTGCCGCAAAAGAGAAGAAAAATGAGCATAAATAAACTACCGTTTCAAACAGCAGAAGATTTGATGGAAGGTCGAGTTCTGGTTTTCGACAAGCCGCTAACGTGGACCAGTTTCGATGTCGTGAATAAGGTCAGGGGCACGATCAGAGGTGAGTTTCAGATAAAGAAGATAAAAGTCGGCCACGCAGGAACACTAGACCCGCTTGCAACAGGAGTATTAGTTATTTGTACAGGTAGAAAAACAAAAACCATCGACTTACTACAAGCCGAGAAAAAAACTTACACAGGAGTGATTCGTTTAGGAGCCACCACGCCATCATACGATGCGGAAACCGAGGTGGATAACTGGGGCGATGAAAAAAGGATTGCATCCTTAGACCTTGCGCAGGTAGGCAAAACTGCAGAAGGGTTTTTAGGGGAAACAGAACAAATGCCACCTCAATACAGTGCTAAAAAGGTTGATGGCGTTACCGCGTATAAAGCCGCTAGGCAAGGAAAGACTGTGGCATTGAGGCATAAAACCGTTACAATCGATAGATTCGATATCGAGTCATTTACAGAAAGTGAAGTGTCTGGGCATAAGGTGGTAGACGTGAAATTCGTAGTGGAATGTTCTAAAGGAACCTATATCAGGTCGATGGCACACGACTTAGGTGCAGCGCTAAATGTAGGTGGCACATTGATGGAATTAAGACGCACAAAAAGCGGTGATTTCAGTGTTGAAGAAGCATGGAATTTAGAGGAATTTATCTCATCCGTCAAGTCGATTGCTCCGTCACGAGATTAAGCTCGAAAACCCTTGATTTGTATGGTGTTTTTGATTACTTTCGCACGCTCAAAATCTGCACCTAAAAAACACCCCTAGAATGGCTGCTCAAAGAATGAAATTATCGCACTTTAAATTCGACCTTCCGGCGGATCAAATTGCGCAATATCCTTTAGATAATCGTGAAGATAGCCGCATGATGGTTGTCGATAGAAAGACTGGGAAATTTGAACACAAGATGTTTAAGGATATCCTCGGTATGTTCGAAGAGGGAGATGTATTCGTTGCGAACGACACTAAAGTATTTCCGGCTAGGCTTTATGGCAATAAGGAAAAGACGGGTGCGGTAATCGAGGTGTTCCTTCTAAGAGAGTTGAATGGCGAGAACATGCTTTGGGATGTATTAGTCGATCCAGCTAGAAAAATTAGAATCGGGAATAAACTTTACTTTGGAGAGAACGATGAATTAGTAGCTGAGGTTATCGATAACACAACATCTAGAGGACGTACATTAAGATTCCTTTTCGAGGGGTCGAAAGAGGAGTTCATGATTAAGATCCGTGAGCTGGGAGAAACACCATTACCACGTTACTTAGATAGAGGAACTGAGGATATTGATGCCGAAAGATTCCAGACCATATACGCAAAAAATGAAGGAGCGGTCGGAGCACCAGCTGCTGGACTACACTTCTCAAAGCAGATGTTGAAGCGTTTAGAGATAAAGGGAATTGATATGTCATTCCTAACTCTACACATCGGACTAGGTACATTCCGCGAAGTTCAAGTTGAGGATGTAACCAAGCATAAGGTAGATAGCGAGCAGCTTATTATCCCACAGTCTTGCGTAGATAGAGTAAATAGAGCTAAGTCAGAAAAGCGACGCATCTGTGCTATCGGAACTACTGCCATGAGAGCAATGGAGACATCAGTAAGCACTACAGACACATTGAAGCCGTTCAGCGGTTGGACGAATAAGTTCATCTTCCCTAAATACGATTTCCGTGTAGCTGACAGCTTGCTCACAAACTTCCATACACCTCAGTCAACTCTTTTGATGCTCCAGTCTGCTTTCGCAGGTCACGACTTAATCATGGAGGCGTATAATGAGGCTATCAAAGAGAAGTACCGTTTCTACGCATACGGTGACGCTCTTTTAATTATATAAAAATTATGAAATCTTTCCTCTTCGCTTTTGTCGGTTCTGTGCTTTTAAGTGTTTCTGGCTACGCCCAAACCGCTACCACTATTGAAATCGGAGATCACGCCCCTTTCCCGACATACGCGATGATGAATATCGATGGGGAAACTGTTTCTATCGAAAACATTAAAGGCGACAATGGAGTTATAGTGATATTCACGTGTAACACTTGTCCGTTCGTTGTAGGAAGAGGAGAAACTGAAGGGTGGGAAGGACGTTATAACGCTATTATAGAGTTTGCGGATGCTAACGGAATAGGTACGCTTCTGGTTAACTCTAACCAAGCAAAACGCGACGGTGATGACAGTTACACCAAAATGAAAAATCGTGCACGTGATATGGAATACATCGCACCATATGTACTTGACGAAGAGAGTAAACTTGCAAACGGGTTCGGTGCACGTACTACCCCGCATGTCTTCTTATTTAACTCTGACTTAAAGCTAGTTTACAAAGGATCTATTGACGATAGCGTTAATAGTGCTGAAGAAGTAGAAGAGCATTTCTTGCGCATAGCTATTGAGAGAACGGCAGAGGGGAAAAGAGTTAAGAACTCTGAAACAAGTCCAGTTGGATGCTCCATTAAGAGAGTTAAGAAATAACTTTCTCGAAGAGTAGCATTTTTTAAAGCGGCAGGTTACCGTGCTTTTTTCTAGGAATATTTCTCACTTTGTTCTTTAGCATATCGAATGCTACGATAAGTTTTTTACGAGTAACACCCGGGTTAATCACCTCATCTACATAGCCTCTTGCCGCCGCATTGTACGGGTTAGCAAATAGCTCTGCATACTCAGCTTCCTTTTCAGCAAGCTTCTCAGCTGGGTTATCCGATCCGGAAATTTCTTTCCTGAAAATAATCTCTGCTGCGCCCTTAGCTCCCATCACTGCTATTTCAGCAGTTGGCCAGCAATAAACCATATCCGCACCTATATTCCTGCTATTCATCACGTCGTAAGCTCCACCGTATGCCTTTCTAGTGATAACTGTGATTCTAGGCACCGTTGCTTCTGAAAATGCATACAGAAGCTTCGCTCCATTAGTGATGATGCCGTTCCACTCTTGATCTGTTCCAGGAAGGAATCCAGGCACGTCTTCAAGAACTAAAAGAGGCACATTGAAAGCGTCGCATGTTCGTACAAATCTTGCCGCTTTAACAGATGCCTGAATATCTAGAACACCGGCTAAGAATGCTGGCTGATTAGCTACAATTCCTATTGACCGTCCTGCTAATCTAGCAAAGCCCACAACGATGTTCTCTGCGTAATCTTTTTGGACTTCGAAAAAAGTATCCTTATCAGCTATCTCACTTATCGCCTCGCGAATATCATAAGGATGCTGCGCGTTAGCGGGTATGAGCTCTTCGAGTTTAGGACGAAGTTCATCTGAAGGTTTATAGTCGTAAAGAATCGGATCCTCTTCGCAGTTTTGGGGGAGGAAACTTAGCATTTTCTTCGCTTGGTCGATAGCAGCAGCTTCGTGAGGAGCAGTGAAATGAGTCACTCCAGATTTAGTGGCGTGAGTCTTCGCGCCTCCGAGTTCCTCGCTAGTTACTTCTTCATGAGTAACCGTTTTAACAACGCTAGGCCCCGTGACGAACATGTATGACGAGCCCTCAACCATAAATGTGAAGTCCGTTAATGCAGGTGAGTAAACCGCTCCACCAGCACACGGGCCTAGAATTAATGAGAGTTGTGGCACTACACCACTTGCCTGTACGTTCCTGTAAAAAATATCCGCATACCCCCCTAGACTTACAACTCCCTCTTGAATCCTGGCGCCTCCACTATCGTTGAGTCCTATGACAGGAGCTCCATTTTCTAGCGCAAGATCCATGATCTTGCATATCTTCTCTGCATGGGCTTCGGCAAGTGATCCACCTAAAACCGTAAAGTCTTGACTGAACACATAAACAAGACGACCATTTACTTTACCATATCCAGTAACGACACCATCGCCAAAAAACTTCAGTTTATCTAGCCCAAAATTAGTTGACCTGTGCGTTACAAGCATCCCTAATTCCTCGAAAGTACCAGGGTCTATGAGTAAACTAATACGCTCACGTGCAGTAAGTTTTCCTTTAGAATGTTGGGCTTCAATACGTTTTTCGCCACCTCCCTTGAGGGCATCTGCACGCATATTCTCTAAGCGTTCCGTTAATGTGCTCGATGAGTTTTGCATAATGCTAATCTACGGCACATGTGTTACCCGTAAAGACCACTAAGTGTCTAACTTTGTACCATGCATAGATCACACACTTGCGGCGAGCTTCGCCTCGATAACTCTGGGACATCTGTTACTCTATCTGGCTGGGTACAGAAGGCTCGTGACCTAGGTGGGATGACCTTCGTGGATCTTCGAGATCGCTACGGAATAACTCAATTAGTATTCAATATGGATACTAATGATGAGTTGTGTGAACAGGCGAGAAAGCTAGGAAGAGAGTTTGTGATAAAAGTAACTGGAGAGGTGATTGAGAGGGAGAGTAAAAACGCAAAAAATGAGACTGGAGACATCGAGATAGAAGTTAAGACTCTAGAGATTTTGAACGAGAGTAAAACACCTCCTTTCACTATCGAGGATAACACAGACGGAGGGGAGGATCTTAGGATGCAGTTCCGTTATTTAGATCTGCGCCGTAAGCCGGTGCAGAAGAACATCATGCTTCGCCACCGTGTGGGTATGGAGACTAGGAAATATTTAGACTCTATCGGATTTATCGATGTTGAGACACCGTATTTAATCAAAAGCACGCCGGAGGGGGCACGTGATTTCGTGGTGCCTAGCAGGATGAATCCCGGACAGTTTTATGCACTACCACAAAGTCCTCAGACTTTTAAGCAGCTGTTAATGGTGAGTGGGTTTGATAGATACTACCAGATAGTAAAGTGTTTCCGAGATGAGGATTTAAGAGCTGACAGACAGCCAGAGTTTACACAGATAGACTGTGAAATGGCTTTTGTAGAGCAAGAGGATATCCTGAACACATTTGAGGGTATGGTGCGTCACTTATTTAAAGTGGTACTCGATGTAGAGATAGAAGACTTCCCGCGAATGGATTACGATGACGCGATGAGGTTGTATGGATCTGATAAACCCGATGTGCGATTCTCTATGGAGTTGGTGGATATGTGTGATGTCGCACAAGGAAAGGGGTTCGGAGTATTTGACAGTGCTGAAGCAGTTATGGGTATAGTCGTACCTGGTGCGGCGGAGTACACTCGTAAACAATTAGACAAACTCACGGACTGGGTAAAGCGTCCTCAAATAGGAGCGAAAGGCCTTATATATTGTAAGATGAATGCTGATGGCACGACGAAGAGTAGCGTAGATAAATTCTTCGACGAGGGAGCTAGAACTGAATGGGCTGAGAAAACAGGTGCTGAAAAAGGCGATCTAATTCTAGTTCTGTCTGGTGATTTAGATAAGACACGGAAACAGCTGGGTGAGTTAAGACTACATATGGGTGCTGAGCTAGGGCTTAGAGATTCTAAAGTATTCAAACCTTTATGGGTAATGGACTTCCCACTTTTAGAATGGGATGAGGGGACAGAGCGCTACCACGCAATGCACCATCCTTTTACTTCACCGAAGCCAGATCAACTCGGATTAATCGATACTGATCCAGGTAAAGTGAAAGCTAATGCCTACGATATGGTGATTAACGGAGTGGAGATAGGTGGTGGATCAATTAGGATTCACGACCGTGAACTTCAAGCGAGAATGTTCGATTTACTCGGATTCTCACCGGAAGAAGCTCAAGCTCAATTCGGTTTCCTAATGGACGCATTCCAATATGGAGCCCCACCTCATGGAGGACTAGCTCTAGGATTCGACCGTCTTTGCTCTATGTTCGGAGGGTCTGACTCCATCCGAGATTTTATTGCATTCCCTAAAAACAACTCTGGTCGCGACGTAATGATTGATGCTCCATCACCCATACATGACGATCAGTATGATGAACTTTCCTTAAAAACTACCCATGTACCCTCCTGAACTCGTAGCCCCAATGAAGGCTGAGCTAGCTGACGCTGGTTTCAAAGAATTAATAACTGTTGATGATGTTAATGCTGCATTAGAAATGCCTGGCACTACTCTTGTCGCAATAAATAGTGTGTGTGGATGTTCCGCTGGATCTATGAGGCCTGGTGTTGTAGCTTCTTTAGACAACGCTAAGACTCCAAACCAAATCACAACAGCTTTTGCAGGTGTCGATGGTGATGCCGTGGCTCACATCCGCAAATTCATGCTTCCTTACCCTCCATCTTCACCTAGTATTGCACTATTTAAGGACGGTAAAATCGCAATGATGGTAGAGCGCCACCATATCGAAGGCAACACTGCTGATGCAATTGCTACTCACCTTAAAGCTGCATTCGACGAATTCTGCTGATATTTGAATCATTAGTAAAATGGCGCGCATTCTAACTGGCATACAAAGTACAGGAACTCCACACTTGGGGAACATCTTAGGTGCCATAAAGCCTGCCATTGAATTAGCTAATGACCCGGCTAATGATTCGTTTTTATTTATCGCTGACCTCCATTCTTTAACCCAAATTAAAGACGGGGAGACATTACGCGAAAACACTTATGCCGTTGCGGCAGCGTGGATGGCCTTCGGGTTAGACACCTCGAGGACTGTATTCTATAGACAGAGTGATGTTCCAGAGGTAACGGAGCTGGCGTGGTATTTACAGTGCTTCTTTCCTTATTCTCGTTTGGCTTTAGCTCACAGCTTCAAAGACAAAGCAGATAGATTAGAGGATGTAAACGCCGGACTTTTCAGCTACCCTATGCTCATGGCGGCCGACATCTTATTGTATGACGCGGAGAAGGTTCCCGTGGGTAAAGACCAGATGCAACATCTCGAAATGACCAGGGACGTAGCAAATCGCTTCAACAGTAAACTCGGAGAAACATTAGTCGTGCCGGAGGTTCTTGTTCAAGAGAACACCATGTATGTTCCCGGAACAGACGGAGGGAAGATGTCTAAATCTCAGAATAATACTATAGATATTTTCGCTGATCCTTCTTCGATAAAGAAGGTCATAAACAAGGAAATCGTAACTGACGCAACTCCACTCGAGGACCCTAAGGATCCAGAGTCTGCGGTAGTGTTTAATCTATATAAACTAGTGGCTTCTGAGGATAAAGTTCAGGAGATGGCTAGCTCTCTTAAAGCTGGAGGCTATGGATGGGGACACGCAAAGAAGGCGTTATTAGAAACTCTGACAGATGAGTTCGCAGAGGAAAGAGAGAGGTTTAATTACCTCATGGCTAATAGAGGTGAGATAGACGCGGCATTAGAAGATGGCGCACGGAAGGCAAGACTTGTAGCGGGTGAAGTTCTTCAGAGAGTGCGCTCTAAACTAGGATACTAGTATTACTTGAATTAGTCTAAAGATTCTGCACCGTATTTCGTTTGGAATTTACGGTACAGCTCACGTTGCCTATTATCTATATCGATAGATCTACCCTGAATGAATGCATGAGAAAGATGGTTCGTTCTAATATCCAGAGCATCGCCAGTGGAGATAAAGATGGTTGCATCTTTACCCATCTCGATAGAGCCGCATGTTTTATCTATCCCTAAAATTCTAGCTACATTACGAGTCAGGGCCATCACAGCTTGTTCTTCAGTGAGACCATATTTTCTTGCCGTACCTGCGTAAAAAGGAAGGTTTCTAGAATTCATTTCTGTCATGCGTGAATCCACCTGTAAGCCGAATAGAACTCCCTCGTCTGCTAACAACTTAGGTAAGCGATATGGCAAATCGATATCGTCGCCAGCGAATCGGGGTAGCCTATGCAAGCTCGTTAGAAGCACACTCACGTTATTATCGCGTAAGACATCGGCTACAAGGTGGGCGTCATACCCTCCCACAATTACAAGTCTTTCTATTCCTATCTCTCTTTTGAAATGTACCGCCTCTATAATGGCTCTCTGATCAGTAGCATGAACATACAGTGCTAAAGAACCATCGAACAATCCTCTCATTCCTTCATGCCTCACATCGACAATGTTATTTGAGCCGTTAGGATAAGCTGCTGCATAAGCTTTCGCATCTCCGAAATATGATTTTATTTCGTGAAGAGACTGATCGTATGTTTTACTTTTAATGATATCAATCTTTCCGTCTGTTCTGTGGCGATGATGTGTTGATGGCCAGTTAAGATGAATCCCGTCTACCATTAATATCTGAGCATCCTCCCAGTTCCAACCATCGAAATGAACCACTCCACTAGAGCCGCTAATCACACCTCCTCGAGGGGTGATTTGGCCCATAAGAACACCGTTAGACCTAACAGTGGGGGTGATTTCAGAATCTGTATTAAAGGCTATTATGGATCTGACATTAGGTCGGAATGTTCCGACTTCATACTGATCCCTCGTAGCTCTAACTGCGTCTATCTCTTGAAGGCCTAGTGTCGTGTTAGCGATAATAAATCCCGGGTAAACATGTGAGCCCGTTGCGTCTATGATATCGTCGTACTTGCTCTTGTCTACTTGAAATGAACGGCCTACATAATCAATCACACCATCGCGAAAACCTATCGCAGATTCTTGTATTACATCTCCTGTACCGAGGTGAGCTGTGCCGCCAATTATTAAAACTGAGCGGGATTGTTTAGGGGCTGGGGTTTGCTGGGCAGTGAGTGACATCGCAGGGATGACTAGTACTGCACCAAGTAAGATGAGCCTAGAAACCGATAGAATTGTATTTTGAATGTAATTCATGTTATCGGTTTTCTTCAATTAATGTGTCACAGTGATAGTGCGAACGTATGGCCTCCGAAGGCTTTCTTAGTTCCCCACCTTTTCCATTTGCTTTGCTGGTTTTTGCATCCGAAATCATCAGCTCAGTAATTCTAGCTCGTTCTGATTTTATTTCGTTTCGTAAAACCGCATCCTTCTCTAGGCTGAATAAACAAACTCCCTCAACATATGTGTAAACAACCCTTGCGTTCATACTTAGTGGGTTATCATCCCAAATCACAACGTCAGCATCCTTCCCTGCCTTTAAAGAACCAGTCGTATGGTCTATCCTTAAAAGTTTAGCGGGGTTTAAAGTCACGAATTTCAGCGCCTCCTCCTCCGGCACACCACCGTACTTTACTCCTTTGGCTGCTTCCTGATTCAGTCGTCTGCCCATCTCAGCATCGTCACTGTTGATGGCTGTAGTAATTCCCTGGTAGAATAGAACTGCCGCGTTATATGGAATGGCATCTTTAACCTCATACTTATATGCCCACCAATCACTGAACGTTGAAGCTCCCACACCGTGCGCCTTCATCTTATCCGCCACTTTATATCCCTCTAGAATATGTGTGAATGTATTCATCCTGAAACCCATAGAATCGGCTACGTGCATAAGCATATTAATCTCGTCCTGTCTATAGCTATGACATGTCACAAACCTTTCCTCGTTTAAGATCTGCAATAGTGTTTCTAGCTCTAAATCTCGTCTGGGAGCTATGGGACCGTTGCCTGATTTAAGATCTCTTCTGCTAGTATTTCTGAGAATCTGGCGATACCTAATTGCTGCCTCTCCATATTCGCGGGCTCTTATAAAGTGGTCGTAAAAGACCTGTTCCACTCCCATTCGGGATTGAGGGAATCTAACTTTCTGGGCGTCGCCCCAGTTACTTTGTTTTACGTTTTCTCCTAAAGCGAATTTAATGAAAGGTGAGGCTTCGTCATATAATAGCTCTGTCGGCAATGACCCCCAACGAAACTTCACTATCGCACTCTGACCTCCTATAGGATTAGCTGAGCCGTGAAGCAATTGAGCACATGTAACACCTCCCGCTAACTGCCTGTACATATTTACATCCTCGCTATTTAACGAGTGTCCTATCCAAACCTCCGCGCTACTAGCTTGAGTGCCTTCGTTTACTCCCCTTTCAATTATAATGTGAGAGTGTTCGTCAATAATTCCAGGTGTGACGTGTAGCCCTCTCCCGTTAATTCGTTCTACCTCGACTCCGGGTCCTAGCAGGTCTTCTGCGTTTAATCTATATCCGACGGCTACGATTTTACCGCCATCTATTAGTACATCTGCTCCCTCTAATATTCCTTCTTTTTCGCAAGTCCAAACCGTCGCTCCCTCAATTATTACTGCAGAAGAAGTCGCTCGATTTACGGAACCGTACGCCGTGAAGGGATAAATTATATCTCCAAGCTTTGGAGTAGTTATTGAGTCCGTTGCAGTGACTGCAGCATCCTCAATAGAAGTCGTCTCATCCGTTTTTATGGCGCTCCACTCTAACCAATCTCCATTGTGATTTAACGCTGAGCCTTCCCAGATTCTGCTATCCATCCAGACATTTCCGGTGAGCCTAATAGAGCCTTCATCTCTGATAAATTTCATTACCAGAGTTCTACCGTCGAGAGAAATAGTCACCTTTTTTTCTGTGGTGTCGTTCAACTGTTCTGTGGCATTCCATTTTCCTTCTTCACCTTTAACAGACAGAACGAACGAATTAGATCCCAACGTGAAATTATATTCTCCTTTAATATCAACTGCATGCCTATCGTTTACAATTGTAGGTTCGCCACTAACCCAATGCTCTACAATTTTAGAACTTTCATCGAACATAGGACCGTCCATCACAATGATGTTAGCCATCAGCCCGTCTCTCAAAGAACCTACTAAATGTGAGGCGTTGATTCGTGATGCGGGTGTGGAAGTAAGTGCCGCTAAAGCAACATCTTCCGGAAGTCCTCGCTTAACAGCAGTTCTTACAGCTGGTAATAACATCGAAGGCGACTTAAGTCCATTAGCTGTAAAACAAATTTTAACTCCAGCGGAGTGTAAAATTGAAGCATTGCTTGGAGCTAAATCCCAATGCTTAAGTTCATTCAAGGAAACAAGTCTAGCTAGATAGGGGTCGCTTAAATCAAATGCAGCTGGATAATTAACAGGTACTATAACGGTCATCCCTGACTGCGCAATAGCATCCGCCCTTTGATATCCATCACCTCCTCCGAGTACTATATACTCTTCATTGAATTCGTCAGCTACAACTTCTGCCCTGAGGATATCCTTCCAGCTTCCTGCGCTGAAAATTTGGGGTAGGGAAAGAAGGTTATTAAACGCCTCTAGACTGAGGTTCGTTCCGCCTGCTGTTCCGTTATTAGAAGCTTCTGAATACCAAACCGCATCTAGGTAGGTTTGTCTAATTAAAGCCGTTGCTCCCATTAAAGAGCTCGGGTAACTCTGTCCTGACGATCCCTTTCTAAAGCTGAAATGTGACGAAGCTATAGGCTTGAGAACCGCATCGCGAGGGTCCGATACAGGCATTAGCAATACTCCTGAGCCTCTCACTATTCCGTCCTGCACATGTGAAAGCACCGCTCCAAATCCAGCTACTCTTAGCTCTTTCGCTTCCTTCTCGTTTTCCACAAAGATCTCAGCGGCGTTAACTTCAGG
>Ga0308011_10000089_pt1 | contig 50176 bp, 36 predicted proteins | sample Neamet177_FD_203144 | JGI IMG/M metagenome (GOLD analysis project Ga0308011, IMG submission 203144) | Marine microbial communities from water near the shore, Antarctic Ocean - #177 | ecosystem: Environmental > Aquatic > Marine > Unclassified | place: Southern Ocean | collected 2014-07-25 | reverse complement strand
GAGGTATAAACGCTCAAAACCGCCATAGAGCGCCCTTTTCGACGCCTTACTCAAATTAAAGCAAAGTTGGCACGCCCATTGCTATAGTATTTGGCAGTAGTGTCAGCCAACGTGCTGAAACCCATACATGTAACCCACCGGCTCTAAAGCTGGTTTTGATTGGAGAGACTTTATGTCTGCAAATACCATTAAGATGATACAAGACAGCGAAGCACGCTGGGTCGACTTACGCTTCACCGATACTAAAGGTAAAGAACATCACGTGACGATTCCTGCACGCGTTGTAGACGAAGATTTCTTCTCTGAAGGCCAAATGTTTGATGGATCATCTATCGCTGGCTGGAAAGGCATTAATGACTCCGATATGATTATCATGCCTGATGACAGCTCTGCAGTATTAGACCCATTCACCGAGCAAACTACAGTAAACGTGCGTTGTGACGTTATTGAACCTGCCACCATGCAAGGCTACGACCGCGACCCACGCTCAGTTGCTGCACGTGCTGAAGAATACCTGAAGTCTACAGGCATCGGCGACACTGCTTACTTTGGCCCAGAGCCAGAGTTCTTTGTATTTGACGACGTAAAGTGGAAAGCCGACATGCAAGGCGCCATGTATGAAATCAATTCAGAAGAAGCGGCTTGGCAGTCAAGCGCCACTATTGAAGGCGGCAACACCGGTCACCGCCCTGGTGTTAAGGGTGGTTATTTTCCAGTGCCTCCAGTCGACTCTTCACATGACATGCGTGGCGCAATGTGCGATGCAATGGAAGCGATGGGTGTTGAAATTGAAGTGCATCACCACGAAGTAGCAACAGCCAACCAAAACGAGATTGGTACAAAATTCAGCACACTTATCCGTAAGGCTGATGAAGTGCAGATTATTAAGTACTGCGTACACAACGTAGCTCATGCCTATGGCAAGACAGCTACATTTATGCCTAAGCCTATCGTTGGTGATAACGGTTCAGGCATGCACGTGCATCAGTCTATTGCAAAAGATGGCGTTAACCTTTTTGCTGGTGACGGCTATGGCGGCTTGTCAGACATGGCTTTGTACTACATTGGCGGCATTATTAAGCATGCTAAGGCACTTAACGCATTTACCAACGCCTCTACTAACGCATACAAGCGTTTAGTACCTGGTTTTGAAGCCCCTGTTATGTTGGCCTACTCTGCTCGTAACCGCTCAGCTTCTATCCGCATTCCATACGTAAGCAACCCCCGTGGTCGTCGCGTAGAAGTGCGCTTCCCTGATCCAACTGCCAATCCATACTTATGCTTTGCCGCATTATTGATGGCAGGCCTTGACGGTATTCAGAATAAAATTCACCCTGGTGATGCAGCTGATAAGGATTTGTATGACCTTCCAGCCGAAGAAGCAGCAGCTATTCCTACAGTAGCCAGAAGTTTAGAAGAAGCTCTTGACTGCCTAGAAGCAGATCGAGAGTTTTTGACACGTGGCGGTGTATTCACTGACGAAATGATTGATGCTTACATTGAACTTAAAAATGGTGAAGTAGAAGCTGTCAACAGCGTCACACACCCTGTTGAATTTGGCCTTTACTATTCTTGCTAAACCTGTGACAAAAGCCCTCTGAGGAGGGCTTTTTAAGCACACCTAGTGCACTAATTTGGTGCGCTGATTTTCCATCGATGGCCAGACGGAGTGCAATGCCCAATCCACTGCAAGCCAGCCAAGCTCTAGCGAGTCTGGTGAACCATTTAACCACTGCCATCGTTCTACTTAATGCTCGTATGGAAATTGTTGCCCTAAATTTAGCCGCTGAAAATCTATTTCGTACCAGCCATCATCAGCTGCAGCTTGAGCCCATCAGTCATCTACTTTTATTAGATCCTCTTCTAAAGCAACAATTACAACATAGCTCCAACCATCAACAATCCTTTACTAGTCGCGACACCCAAATACAGCAAGCCAATGGCCGCACCCTATGGGTAGACTTAAGCGTCACCTCTGTGGATGAACAAGGTAGCTTAGCACTAGAAATACAACCTTTAGAGCGTGTAAAAAAGCTAACACAAGAAGCTCGCATGTCTATCCAACGGCAGACATCTGCAAACCTTGTGCGCAACCTTGCCCATGAAATCAAGAATCCGTTAGGTGGGATCCGGGGCGCAGCACAGTTATTGCGACGGGAACTTAGCCCATCACTTCACGAATTTACTGACATTATTATCTCTGAGGCGGACCGCTTAAGGGATCTAGTAGACCGCTTAATTGGCCCACAACGCCAAACTAAAAAACAACGCTGCAATATACACCAGGTACTCGATAAAATTGACCAGTTGTTGCGCGCTGAGGCTGGTGATCAAATTAAACTCATACGCGATTATGACCCTAGCCTGCCAGAGCTACTTATTGATGCCAATCAAATGACTCAGGTATTCCTTAATGTGGGTCGCAATGCCTTACAAGCATTAACTGAACATCAGATTAGTGATGGCCAGATCAGCTTAAAGACGAGGGTTCTTAGACGCTTTACGATTGGTAATCACTGCCACCGCTTGGTGTGCTGCATCAGCATTACTGACAATGGCCCAGGGATTGCCACAGACCAAAAGGAAGACATTTTTTTTCCACTAGTGACCCATCGTGCTCAAGGCACTGGTTTAGGCTTAAGCATTGCCCAAAGCCTGATACAGCAGCACCAAGGGCTAATTGAGTGCGATAGCCAAACAGGCAGAACGTGCTTTAATATTTATTTACCCATGGAGAAACTCCCTTGAGCCAAGATGTATGGATTGTAGATGATGATCATGCGATTCGCTGGGTGCTAGAGCGCGCTTTGCAGCAAGCAAAGATCACCAGCCGCAGCTTTGAGAATGGCCAACGGTTGCTTGACGCACTTAAGCTTGATACGCCAAATTTAATTATTAGCGACATTCGTATGCCAGGCATCGATGGCCTAAGCTTATTGCAACGCCTTAAACAACAAGTTAGCCAAGTGCCTGTCATTATTATGACTGCACATTCAGATCTAGATAGTGCTGTAGCATCCTATCAGAGCGGCGCATTTGATTACTTACCCAAGCCGTTTGATATTGACGACGCGGTGGCACTTACTCAAAGAGGCCTTCAACACGCGCAACAGCAAGCAGGCAACGCTGCACCAGAACCACCAACAGCTAGCGCCCAAATAATTGGTGAAGCACCAGCTATGCAAGAAGTGTTTCGGGCCATTGGCCGCCTCTCTCAATCCAACATGACTGTCATGATTAATGGCGCCTCAGGCACTGGCAAAGAGCTTATTGCCCAGGCACTGCATCAACACAGCCCTAGATCTAACCAACCCTTTATTCCCTTAAACATGGCTGCGATTCAAAAAGACTTAATCGAATCTGAGCTTTTTGGCCATGAAAAAGGCGCATTTACAGGCGCCGTCAATCAGCGTAAGGGTCACTTTGAACAAGCCCATGGCGGCACCCTACTCTTAGATGAGATAGGTGACATGCCCCCTGAGGCACAAACTCGATTACTACGGGTCCTCGCTGATGGAGAGTTCTACCGTGTGGGTGGACACCATTTGGTAAAAGTGGATGTTCGCATTATTGCTGCCACCCATCAAGATTTAAACAAACGAGTGGAACAAGGCTTGTTTCGTGAAGACCTATTTCACAGGCTTAATGTCATTCGCATACCTTTGCCAAACTTAAATCAGCGCAGCCAGGATATTCCTGCTTTAGCTCGGCACTTTTTACTAACTAGCGCCAAAGAACTTGGGGTTGAAACAAAACAACTCTCAAGTGCTGCAGCGGAGCATCTTAAAGCCCTAGACTGGCCTGGCAATGTGCGCCAGCTAGAAAACGTATGCCGCTGGTTAAGCGTCATGGGTAGCGGTAACCAAATACTGGTGAGTGATTTACCACCAGATTTGCACTCAGAAACAGCTAAAGCAAGCACCCATGACAGCTGGCAAGAATCGCTTGCGCAGTGGACCAAAAGAGAACTGCAACTAAGCCAAAGACCACTGTTAGACAAAGCCCTGCCAGCGTTTGAGACTGTGATGATACAGGCCGCTCTTAAACATACACATGGTCGCCGAAGAGAAGCAGCCGTGCTATTAGGCTGGGGCAGAAACACGCTCACCAGAAAAATTAACGAGTTAGGGCTTTAGGCTCAATTGGCATCAGTTTTATAATGGCGCCAAACTCTACCAACCTCAAAACTTATTGCTAACACGTAGATAGGTATGGGGCCCAAAAATCAGTTTAGAGACCTACAAATACCATGTTACATGTTGTGCTTTTTGAACCCGAAATCCCACCCAATACGGGTAATATTATTCGCCTATGTGCTAATACAGGATTTCAGCTACATTTAATCGAACCCCTTGGATTTAAGCTCGAAGATAAGGCGTTACGGCGGGCTGGGTTAGATTATCATGAGTGGGCACGCATGCAGGTGCACAAAAGCTACGACGACTTTATTATTAGTGTAGCTCCCAAAACGATCTACGCCATGACCACCAAGGGTAGCGATTGTTTTAGTAAGGCTAAGTTTGAAAAAGATGACGCTTTGTTGTTTGGCCCTGAGAGTCGTGGCTTGCCAGAAGAGATAAGAGCCAGATGTGATGAGCGTATCCGGTTGCCTATGGCAGAAAAAAGCCGCAGTTTGAACTTGTCCAATTGTGCGGCTATTACGGTATATGAAGCATGGCGCCAACTTAACTATGAAGGCGCAAGCTAAGCTAACTCATTAGTGAGTTTGTTCAGGGGCAGCTTCAGTTTTTTCACCTTCAGCTGCTTGGGCAGCCATATTCTGTGCATACAAAGCATCAAAGTTGACTGGTGCTAACATGAGGGCTGGGAAGCTACCTCGCTGTACCAAGCTATCAATCGCTTCACGCGCATATGGGAAAAGAATATTAGGGCAAAAAGCACCTAATACTTGGCCCATAGATTCTTGTGGTACATTCGCAATGTGGAACAAGCCTGCTTGTTGAACTTCAGTTAAGTAAACCGTCTTATCTTCTGCTTTAGCAGTAATCGTAATACGTAAAACCACCTCAAAAGTAGTTTCATTCAATTGGCGAGCCTGGCTATTTAAATCAACACTCACTTCGGGTTTCCACTGCGCAGTGAAAGATTGTGGAGAATTAGGTGATTCAAAAGACAAGTCTTTTAGATACACCCGTTGAATCATAATTTGTGGCTGTCCATTATTCTCTGGCGCTGTTGCTGCTACTGGGGCTTCTGGGGCTTTTTCTTCTTCGCTCATGCTCAATTCTCTTCAATATAGTTGATATGGAGTAACTTCGCTTACGAAGCCACTAACAAGGGATCTAGCTTTTGCTGTCGATCCAACAGATATAGTTCATCACACCCACCAATAGCTTGGCCATTGATGATGATTTGTGGCACCGAGCGCCGTCCTGTAATTTGCATCATTTGTTGGCGTAAATCACTGCGCTGATCCACACTAATTTCTTCGTAAGCAACGCCTTTGCTGTCTAACAAGCGCTTTGCCCTAAAACAAAAGCCGCACAGGTTGGAACTGTACATAGTCACTTTGTTTGTCGCTTTCGCTGTCTTATGCTCTGTCATAGCTGTAACCTTCTGTTTTAACCCTGTTATTTACGAACCAGTGGTAAGTTTTGCCCTGTCCATTCAGCCATACCACCTGACATACGCACAACGTTGGTATATTCTGCCTTTTTTAGGACATTAGCAGCACCTGAGGCGGTTTGACCTGTCTTACATATGACAACAATGGGTTTGTTTTTGTATTTTTCAAGCTCTGATAGACGCTTTGTTAGATCTGCAAAAGGTATGTTTTTAGAGCCAATCACGCGCCCTGCATTAAAGTCTGCAGTCGTGCGTATGTCTAACAGCAAAGTATCTTCTGCATTAGCTAAAACAGTGGCTTGTTGTGGAGAAACAGACGGGGCGGCTTTGCGCCTTTCTGTAATCAATAACACCGATAATGTTAGCAGCAAGGCCAAAACCATTTCCCAGTGATTGATGGCAAATTCGAGGTAACGTTCCATAAGCTTTATTATTCCAAACAATTTATAGGTTCTGGGCCGCCATAAGGACGACAAGTCCGGCGGCATTATACGCCATAGCATGGATAAATTGGGGGCAGACTGCTAAAATATCAAGTCCCATTTGCCAATAAAAGACACCATGACCATTTCTAGCCCAAAAGCCCTTATCATTCTTGATGGATGGGGACAAAGCGAATCATCTGCGTCCAATGCCATTAAAGCTGCAATCACACCTACTTGGGATGCATTGCTGGCAAATCACTGCCACACTTTAGTGGGCACTTCTGGTGCTGATGTAGGTTTACCTGACGGCCAAATGGGTAATTCTGAAGTGGGCCACATGAATATTGGTGCTGGGCGTGTGGTGTATCAAAATTACACTCGCATAGGCAAAGCAATTAAAGATGGCGATTTTAATACTAACCTGGTGATTTTGTCAGCCATTGATAAAGCGGTCGCCAACCAAGGCACTGTGCATATTTGTGGCTTATTGTCTGATGGTGGCGTCCATAGTCATCAAGATCATTTATTTGCCACCTGCCGCTTAGCTCATGCCCGCGGGGCCAAAACTATTGTTGTGCATGCATGGCTAGATGGCAGAGACACCGCACCAAACTCAGCACAAAATTACATACAAGCACTTATGGATGCGCTAGAGCCTTTAGGCGGACGTATAGGGAGCTTGTGTGGCCGCTATTATGCAATGGACAGAGACCAACGCTGGGACCGCGTTGAAAGCGCATATCGGGCTATGCGTTATGGTGAAGCAGAATATGAATGCTTATCTGCTCTAGGCGCATTGCAAGAAGCCTACCTCAACAATTATACCGACGAGTTTGTGCCTGCCACTGTGATTGTAGATCAGGCTGGCCAAGCTGCAACTATTGAAGATGGTGACGCTGTGATTTGTGTTAACTTTAGACCCGATCGTACGCGTGAAATAACCCAAGCTTTTGTAGATGAGCAATTTGAACATTTTGATCGAGGGGTACCACTGGATCTTGCCGAATTTGTGATGATGACAGAATATAGTGCCAACATAGACACAGCTTGCGCTTTTCCACCCAGCCATTTAAAAAATGATATTGGTGAAGTCATGGCAAATCATGGCAAAACACAGCTACGGATCGCTGAAACTGAAAAATACGCTCACGTAACCTTTTTCTTTAGTGGCGGCCAAGAGTCCCTTTATCCAGGCGAGAGTCGAGAGCTGATTCCTTCACCCAACGTAGCGACCTATGACTTGCAACCCCAGATGAGCGCGCCAGAACTTACAGATAAACTCGTGGCTGCAATCCAAAGCTGTGACTACGATTTAATCGTGTGCAACTTTGCTAACGCCGACATGGTAGGGCATACCGGTAAATTTGAAGCTGCTGTTAAAGCTGTTGAGGCAGTAGATGCATGCCTTGCACGCATCGTTTGTGCTTTGGAGGCCGTGGATGGAGAAGCGTTAATCACTGCTGACCATGGTAACGTAGAGCTGATGACTAACCCTACCACTGGTCAGCCCCATACGGCACATACCCTTTGGCCGGTCCCTTTAGTTTATGTGAGTAGCAGAAATGGCAATGCCAAACTTTCTCCCGGTGTTCTAGCCGATCTAGCACCTACACTGCTGCATTTAATGGACTTAGATCAGCCCATAGAAATGACTGGCAAAAACTTGGTGGAATTTAGCTAAATTGCGCGCTATAAACTACTTAACACTTGGGTTGCTGCTGGCGCTAAGCACTAGCTTATTTGCTGACACAGAGCAGCAAGTGCAGCAACGCATGCAGCAGCTACAAAGTGATATTAGTAGTTTACAGTCTTGGCTGAACGGTGCACAAAGTAAAGCCTCTGATTTTCAACAGCAGCTGCGTAAAAATGAACAAAATATCAGTAGCCTCAGTAAAGCCATCAAAAAAAACCAACACAACAGCAAACAATCTGCATCACTTCTTGCCAAGCTACAAATACAATCTAGTCACTTCCAGGATGCCTTAGCGGAGCAGGAACAACAATTAGGTAGCCAGTTGAAGCGTCAATATCAGCAAGGTAATAACTCAACCAGCAGTTTATTGCTCAGCTTAGACAACCCCTCTGCTCTGGCGCGCAATATGGCCTACTACCAATATCTAAATCAAGCCAGCGCTGAACAAATGACCGCTTATAGACAAACACTAGATGGTCTGGCTTTGGTGCAACAAGAGCAAGCAGATCTAACCCTAAAGCTGCAGCAAAGCGCCAAACAACTGCAAACCCAAACTCAAGACTTAAAACAAGCTAAAACTAAGCTGGCAACTAACCTGAAAGTATTAAATAACCAACAAGTTTCAAAAACGCAGCGATTGAGCACAGCTAAAGCTGATCAGATACAAGCTCAAGACCTACTAGAACAAATTCAAATCGCCATCGCTAAAGCCAATATTCAAGTCGCTGACACCCCCCTAGCTAATGCTAAGGGCCAGCTGCCGTGGCCTATTAAAGGCAAAGTGCTCAATCGTTTTGGTGTGTCTCAGTCCAGCTACCCTTTGAGCCAGCAAGGCTGGCTGATTGCCGCCCCAGAAGGTTCAGATGTGAAGGCTATCCATGGTGGGCAGGTAGTTTTTTCAGATTGGTTAAAAGGCTATGGATTAGTTATTATTATCGACCATGGCAATGGCTTCTTAAGCCTATATGGACACAATCAGGCACTTTATTTATCTACTGGTGAATATGCCTTGGCACAACAGCTGATCGCAAGTAGCGGCAAGTCTGGTGGTAATACAGAAGCCGCATTATATTTTTCGTTGCGACAACAAGGCAAACCCTTAAACCCTAAACAATGGCTGCAATAAAATCACCCTATGCCCAATCAACCTAACAATCTGAAAACAAAACTACAATTTAGGCAAACCATTGGACGCCTAATCGTAGTAATGATGTTGGGAGCATTTGGTTTTTCAAATGCCATCGCACAAGGCCTTGCAGGGAACCTTGGCTCTCAAGAAAAGCCTGCCGTACCATTAGCAGCACTGCAATCTTTTGTGAACGTTTATGAACGCATACGCCTAAACCATGTCATCCCTAAAACAGATGAAGAATTATTACAACTTGCTCTTGAAGGTTTGATTTTAAAACTTGATCGCTTTTCTAGCTATTTAGATGCCCAAGACATGATTGCCCTGCAACAGGGCACGAGGGGAGAGTATCCAGGCATTGGCGTTGAGCTAGTACCAGAAGGCAACTACATTCGTATTATTACCCCGATCGATAATAGCCCAGCGTCTCGGGCTGGGCTGCTACCTGGAGATTGGATCACCCACGTGCAAGGCAACACCGTAAAAGGTCTAAGTTCACATGACATAGGTCAGCTGATGACTGGCGACATTGGTACACAGGTGACTCTCACCATGTTGCGTGGGGGTGAAACTTTTGATGTTGATTTGACTCGCGAAATCATTACAACTAAAAGCGTTCGCAGTGAGTTAATGGCTAATAATGTGGGCTACCTTCGCATCAGCCATTTTCAAGATCAAACAGGGAAAGACTTAGTCACCCAAATGCAGTCATTAAAGCTAGTAGGTGCTAGCCACTGGTTGCTAGACTTAAGGAATAACCCAGGAGGCACATTATCTGCCGCAGCTGCGGTGGCTGATGCTTTTTTAACTAAAGGGGTCATAGTCACCACTAAAGGGCGCCAGAGTATTGAAAACATGCGCTTTGATGCTACCGCGACAGACCCAAGTGAAGGCTTGCCATTAGTGATATTGATTAATAATGGGAGTGCCTCAGCATCAGAAATTGTGGCTGGAGCTATAAAAGACTATCAGCGTGGGCACCTTATAGGCAATACCAGCTTTGGTAAGGGCTCTGTGCAATCTGTCATTTCATTACCAAAAGGGGCTGGTGTCAAACTAACAACAGCTTATTACTACACACCTGATGGGCATAATATCCACTTAAAGGGCATTCAACCCGACTTAGACGTCACCAACACCGATATGAGCGAAGACCTGCAGCTAAAGGCCGCACTAAAGCTGCTTAATCCTTTAAAAGCCAAAGAGTAATATGACCAACCCACCTAACACGCTACCTGAGAAAACTCAGACTATATTACGCCATCTGATGTGGTGTCTATTGATGCCCATTTTGGCTAGCACACCTATCATTAAGGCCGATATTTTCCAGCCGTCTATGGTGATTATAATAGACGATCTAGGCTATAACCTTGCCAACGGATTAGGCATCGTCAATTTGCCAGGCCCCATTACCTTAGCAGTCATACCACACACCCCTCATGGAGCCTCATTAGCTCGCAGGGGGGCCGCTGCTGATAAACAAATAATGCTCCACGTGCCCATGCAAAACCACGCAGGCATTAAGCTTGGCCCAGGCGGCCTTACCCTGGAGATGAAGGAGCAAGAATTCAAAAAGGTGTTGCACAAAAGCATGGCAAGTGTACCCCATGTAGAAGGGCTAAATAATCATATGGGCAGTGCGCTCACCGAAAAAAACTTACCAATGAAGTGGACAATGGACGTGGCCAACGAATTGGATTTGTTTTTTGTAGATAGCCGCACCACAGCAGCAAGCGTTGCTTGGCAACAGGCGATAGACCTTAAGGTTCCCGCACTTAAACGGGATGTGTTTTTAGATAACGATACCAGCCAAGCTGCCCTAGAAATTCAGTTTCAAAAGGCCATAGAGATTGCCCGTGAACACCAATTTGCTGTGCTTATAGGACATCCTTACCCAGAAACAATCAAATTTTTGAGTAAGTCACTTGGCAAGTTGGATGAAGCGGGGATAAAGCTTGTATCAGCCTCAGCACTCATTTGGCAGTTACAGCCGCATCTCAATGCCCTTTGAGGCCATATATTCTTTTGCTTGAGGAATAGTGTATTCGTTAAAGTGGAAAATACTAGCCGCTAAAACTGCATCGGCCTTACCCTCAATTACACCCTCTACTAAGTGATCTAGATTTCCCACACCGCCAGAGGCGATCACAGGCACAGACACTGCATCACTAATAGTGCGGGTTACACCCAAGTCATAACCATTTTTAACGCCATCTTGATCCATGCTGGTGAGTAAGATTTCACCAGCACCATAATTCACCATTTTAACCGCCCACTCCACAGCATCAATGCCAGTTGCTTTACGCCCTCCATGGGTGAAAATTTCCCATCGCAGCGCTTCACCTGGTTGGCTTACTTGTTTGGCATCAATGGCAACCACAATACACTGAGCGCCAAAGCGGTCTGCGGCCTGCTGCACAAAATCTGGGTTAAACACGGCTGCAGAATTGATACCTACTTTATCTGCACCGGCATTAAGCATGCGGCGGATATCTTCGCAGGTTCTAATGCCACCTCCCACAGTAAGGGGTATAAACACTTCACTGGCCATCTTTTCAACAGTATGCACCATGGTGTCACGGTTTTCATGAGTTGCACCAATGTCTAAAAAGGTGATCTCATCAGCCCCCTGTTCGTTGTAGCGTTTAGCCACTTCCACAGGGTCGCCAGCGTCTCTGATATCAACAAACTGCACACCCTTAACAACACGACCGTTGTTAACATCTAAACAGGGTATAATACGTTTAGCTAAGCCCATGAGAGTTTCCTTATGATAAATAGAAGTTAGCTTTGGGCATCACAATACGCTTGGGCATCCGCTAAATCTAACGTACCTTCATAGATTGCCCTGCCTGTAATAGCACCGACAATACCATCACCTGCAACAGCTGCTAGAGCGCGCACATCATCCATATTAGTCACACCACCAGAGGCGATCACGGGGATACCCGCCTCTTTAGCTAAATGGCGTGTAGCCTCTACGTTGACACCCTGCATCATGCCATCACGGGCAATGTCAGTATAAACAATAGAACTAACACCATCATTACGGAAACGCTTGGCAAGATCGATCGCCTTAATATTAGTTACTTCAGCCCAACCCTCTACCGCAACCATGCCATCGCTTGCATCTAGGCCAACAATAATACGGCCTGGAAAATCACGGCAAGCTTGAGTAACAAAGTCTGGGTCGCGCACCGCTTGAGTGCCAATAATTACATATTCAACACCTGCTTGGAGGTAGGCCTCGATAATTTCTACATTGCGAATACCACCACCAATTTGTATGGGCAGCTTAGGGTGCGCCATTGCAATAGCTTTAACAATATCTCCGTTGACGGGGTTACCCGCAAATGCGCCGTTTAAATCTACCAAATGCAACCTTCTGCAGCCTGCGCCCACCCATTGACTGGCTACAGCCACCGGATCTGCAGAAAAAACAGTAGACTCCTCCATGCGACCTTGACGTAAGCGAACACATTCACCATCTTTTAAATCGATGGCAGGAATCATTAATAAGGGGTTTTGAGACATAGACTATTTGCGGCAGCGTTTAGCTACCGTCCCACTGTAAGAAGTTTTGTAAAAGTTTAAGGCCAGCGAAGTGGCTTTTTTCTGGGTGAAACTGCACTGCAAATACGTTCTCTTGGGCTAGGGCCACATCAAATTCAAGGCCATAATTGCAGGTAGCTGCTACTAAATCACGAGCTTGGGTGCGCACATAATAACTGTGTACAAAATAAAACCTGCTATTATCTTCTATGCCTTGCCATAACTTGTGAGGCGTTTGTTTGACATGGTTCCAACCCATGTGAGGCACTTTCAAGTGTGCTTGTTGCACACTTGGCTGGTCGCCAAAAAAAGCCACATCACCTGGTAATTGACCTAAGCAATCTACCCCACCATTCTCGCTAGAGCGCTGCATAAGGGCTTGCATGCCCACGCAAATACCTAGCATGGGTTTCTTACCCATTTGGTCGGCCACGATCTGATCCACCTCTAGGCGCTTAATTTCCGCCATGCAACTCTGTATGGCCCCTACACCAGGCAAAACAACACGGTCACAGGCTTCTATTTTAGCGGCGTCGTTAGTCACATAAACACGGGTGTCTGGGCAAACGTGTTCTAGGGCCTTAGCAACAGAATGCAGATTCCCCATGCCATAATCAATTACTGCAATGGATTTCATAGGGAGCCTATAAACTGCCTTTAGTCGACGGCATCATTCCTGCCATACGCTCATCAGCACTTAAAGCCATGCGTAAAGCACGGCCAAAGGCCTTAAAAACAGTTTCGGCTTGGTGATGGGCATTTTTGCCGCTAATGTTGTCAATGTGTAAAGTAAGCTTGGCATGGTTCACAAAGCCACGGAAAAACTCATCAAACAGATCCACATCAAAACCACCAATACGACCACGGGTGTATGCAACATGGTGGAACAACCCTGGACGGCCAGAGAAATCTAACACTACGCGAGACAATGCTTCATCAAGCGGCACATAGGCAGAGCCATAGCGGGTAAGGCCTTTTTTATCCCCCACTGCTTGGTCTATCGCCATACCTAGGGTAATACCCAAATCTTCCACCGTGTGGTGGGCATCAATATGTAAATCGCCTTTGGCATTGATATCCAAATCAATCAATCCATGACGTGCAACCTGCTCCAACATATGGTCTAAGAAAGGCAATCCAGTAGTACAACTAAACACACCAGTGCCGTCTAGATTAACGCTAACTTTAATTTGAGTTTCTAAGGTATTCCGTTCTACGGTGGCGGTACGTGCCGACATGAGATGTCCTCGCGTTTGATAAAAAGTAAAGCTACACAATAGGCTAAGATTATACGACCTTTGGCAGCTATTTTACACAGCACAAACACCCCAAAAAGCGATAAAACAATTGTATACTGAGCATTACCTACATTTGCCCACTCAAAAGCCATCAATTAATGACTAAAAACGCCCCTTTTGCCGAACAACTACTCACCTGGTTCGACCTACACGGCCGCAATCACATGCCGTGGCAAAAAGACCGTACTGGGTATCGCGTGTGGGTATCTGAGATTATGTTACAGCAAACTCAAGTAGTCACTGTGATCCCTTACTTTGAGCGCTTCATGACGCGCTTTCCTTCGGTCACAGACTTAGCCCAAGCGCAAAGTGATGAGGTACTAGCCCTTTGGACTGGATTGGGTTATTACAGCCGCGCTCGTAACCTTCACGCCAGCGCCATTGAAGTGGTGCAGCAACACCAAGGAAAAATACCTACCAGCATAGACGAGTTAGTCGCCCTTAAGGGTATTGGCAGATCCACTGCAGGGGCAATTATTAGCCAAGCTTATAATGACCAAGGCGTAATACTAGATGGCAACGTAAAACGGCTGCTTACACGCTTGTACGCCATAGAAGGGTGGCCTGGGCAAAGCAAAATAGACAAACAGCTTTGGGAAATTGCCACACAGCTAACGCCCTCCCATCGCAATGCAGATTACACCCAAGCCATCATGGACATAGGTGCAACCATCTGTAAGCCCAAACAACCCTTGTGTGTGGCTTGCCCTATGCAGGACCGTTGCCAAGCACTAGCTCAAGAAAAGATAACTTTTATACCCACTCCCAAACCAAAAAAGGTTATTCCACACAAAACGATTAGTGTGTTATTACTCAAAAATCAACATGGCCAAACTTTACTAGAACAACGGCCTAGCACTGGTATTTGGGGTGGGCTTTGGAGCCTGCCAGAGTTTAAAGACTTGAATGCCTTGCAAACACAACTGGCCCTGGATGGCCTGCCCATTAACACCCTTCCCATCACACCCATTAAGCACATTTTTAGCCACTACAAGCTCACTATAGAGCCTCATGTTTTAGTGCTAGAGAGCACTCCAAAAAAAGTTACAGAAAACGGCAAAAGTCAGTGGTACGACACTCAACAACTGCATACAATAGGGCTAGCCACACCCATCAAAAAACTACTCGAGAAAATCTAATGACCCGCACCGTTTTTTGCAGCAAATACAAAGCCGAAATGGAAGCTATGGATCGTCCACCATATCCCGGTGCAAAGGGACAAAAGTTTTTTGAAACTTTGTCTAAACAAGCATGGCAAGACTGGCTAGCGCACCAGACCATGCTGATTAATGAGAAACACCTCAACATGATGGATCCCCAAAGCCGCGCATACTTGCAAGGCGAACTTGATAAATTTGCCTCTGGAGAGGATTACGACCTAGCAGATGGCTATGTACCCCCATCTGCCTAACAAAACCCACAACAATAAAGAAAATAACCAAAATTCAGCAACTTATTGTTGACAGCAAAATGCAAAACGGGTTTAATACGGCCCTCTTCTTGGTAGCGCAACACCCTGCAACCAGCATAGAAGAATGCAATATAGTATTGCCCGGATAGCTCAGTCGGTAGAGCAGAGGATTGAAAATCCTCGTGTCGGCGGTTCGATTCCGTCTCCGGGCACCATTACGCAAGGCCTTCAGCCAAATTAGATAAATCTAAATAACTCGCGGTCTACCCATGGTCTACCTCAGACCTGATTTTTTATGCTTCTTTCGTATCTGCTAATTCCCGGATAGCACCCCCCTTCCCGCTATAAGAACACTCACGATTAGACCTACAATATTAGATTCATTATTGGCTTATTCAGCACTGATAACAACCTCGCCGTTTCCCATTTTTTGACACTGTATACTTTATAGTAATTATTGATAGGTTCTTTGGGACGGTTTGGTCGTGGGTCATTTCGCACTACAAGTGTCACCTAGCGACACATAAACCGAAACCTACAACTTAGATGTAGGATGCTTGATGTGGTAAAATAGAAGCTACTTTCAGCAGCCCTATGGAGCCCTACACCATGCCTGAAGACACCATCCACCTTGGCCTTAGGCTCAAGGAAGTTACCGCTCAGAGAGGCATTCTGAGCACTGAGTTAGCCCGAGCTTTAGGAGTCAACTCTCAGCAAATCTACCGCTGGCATAAACAATCTGATATGTTGTTATCTAGCCTCACTGAGATATGTTCTGTATTGGATATGGATTTAGATGAGTTTGTTTATGGTTAACAGTCACTAGCCTTCGCCTTGACGCTGGAACGAAGGCAGTGATATGCCCGGGCCTTGTTGTCATTGTGGCAGCCCTCAGCATTTAGTCGTCCGCCGTGTGCCCATAAATTAGTAGATGCCACAATCAACCCCATTAAGAATATCGAAACAACTACCCTAATACTTAACACCGCATGTTCCTCTTTAATATTGAAGCGTCCTAGAATAAATAGGTCTTGCTATTGATGATAACTTATAAAATTTAGATTTAATGATTTTCTTTCATGCCACGATGTGATGCTATGTTGATATACCTTTGATAAATCTGTCGAGTGTATTTGATCACATTAGGTTATTTGCATATATAACCAGCCTAGCATCTACCTCACGCTTTAGTTGCCGCCCTTACCAACTTTATATCTGCTCTAACATCGATTAAGTACCTTACATCCACAAGTAAGATGCGCTCGTTCATCTAGCACTGCAATGCCACCAATACTCATTAGTGCAGCTTAGATATCGTATCCAAGTTTTACTACAGTGCTGGCGAACGAAAAAAACAACCTCCCACAGAGCTGAGATTGGTATCAGTCAACTGGCCTGTTGAAAGGCTGGGGTCACTTCAATTACAGAAAAGTTGGACGGACTAAATGGTCAAGGGTGATATGTTGTAATCCTTAGGACAATTCCGAAATTGCTGCAGGGTTGATGCACTTGCTTTAAGGCAAATCTAGTGTGTTAAAAACTAAAGATCATTTTGGTGACGAAAAGTTAAGCGAGTTATTATAGTCCGTCTTTGTTTGGCTTAAACATACTGCTGAGCACACCATCTTTGTCCATCAAGGCGTGCTTTAGTGCGCCTAACACATGGAATAGAAGCAGCGGTATCCATAAGTGCGAAAACAACTCATGCATCACCTCTAGCGCTTGTGCTAAGACTTCGTTAGTAGTCATAAAACTGGGTATGATTAAGCTGCCAATCACCAAATCTTTACCTTCTGCCCAGAGCAGCACAGGGCCAGTTAATACGCCTCCTGCTATACACACTAACAAGCCAATTTTTACAATTTTAGCCAATAACTCCAGCGACCAATGCTGCGGTGGCGTAGCTGCAAAACCTTGCTTGTAACGCCACGCAACACGAAGCAATAAAGGCACGCCTAAAACAACACCCCAAAAGACATGGCTGTGCATTAATTCTCCGCGCAGCTCAGAGGTTGCTTCAGCCATCTGCTCACCGCTGATAAATAGATATACAAGTGCAGCTGCTGTAAACCAATGTATGATAATAGAGGCACACTTATTGATACGCACCCAGTTTAATAGACACTCCAATTGGTTACAATGTAACGCAATAGGAGGCCAACAATGGCAGGCGAACGATACACCCAAGAGTTTAAAATTGCTGCGGTTAAGCAAATCACCCAAGAAGGGCATTCAATTCCAGACGTCGCCAGAAGGCTCGGAATTACCACTAAAAGTCTTTATAACTGGCGAACAAGGTACGGCGATAATGCGCCAGAGTATGAAGCCAACCAAGCTCAAGAAGGCGAGTTAAAACGCCTTAAAGCCGAATTAAAGCGTGTCACTCAGGAGCGTGACATATTAAAGGAGGCCGCCGTGTTCTTTGCAAACGAGTCGAAGAAAAATACACGTTTATAAAGTCTCGTAATGGCCGTTTCCCAGTGACTTTGATGTGTAAAGTACTCAAGGTACACCGCAGCGGCTACTACGCCTGGTTGCGAGATCCGCAATGTCAGCGCAAGAAGGACGACGCATATCTGCTTGGCTACGTTAAACAGTTTTGGCTAGAAAGTGGTGGTGTTTATGGTTACCGTAAAATCACCAAGGATATGAAGGTATTGGGCGAAACCTGTGGTCGAAACCGCATACTTAGACTCATGAAGGGCGCTGGTATTAGTGCCCAAAGAGGCTACAAGAGACGCGCCAGTTACAAATCTGGTGAGATCTCTATGGTCGCCGAGAACCATCTTAACCGTGAGTTTTCGGTTCCCAGGCCTAATCTCGCTTGGGTAACGGACATTACGTACATCCGCACACATGAAGGCTGGTTGTTCTTGGCGGTTGTTCTAGATTTGTATTCTCGCTCAGTCATTGGTTGGTCAATGAGTGATCGAATTAATACGGACTTAGCACTCGGTGCGTTAACAATGGCTTGCTGGAGACGCAGAGATCACGCAGGCGTGGTCGTTCATTCTGATCAAGGGTGCCAGTATACTAGCTACGAGTGGCGCAGCATGCTCAAAGCAAATGGCTTAAAGGCCAGCATGAGTCGACGCGGTAACTGTCACGATAATGCATGTGCAGAAAGCTTTTTTAGCTTACTGAAAAAAGAACGGATTAGACGCCGCACATACCCAACTAGGGAAACTGCGAAATCCGATGTGTTCAATTATATTGAACTGTTTTACAATCCAACACGACGCCATGGAAATAACGGTGACTTGTCACCCATGGAGTTTGAAAATAACTATTTTAGGAACCAAGCGGGTGTCTAGAAAAATGGGTGCGTATCATATAGCCGTGTAGTTGATTGTTCATTTGTATTTCTCAGGTAAAGTATAAATAGTATATTTGAATGATTTTTAATCGAGGCTGATGCTTCTATAGCATTCTGGTCTAGAAAAGCGTTTTGTCGAGTCACCCGCTCTAGCAGCGACTTGGTTACTATCTATGTTGTGGAACCTTTGGCACCGAAGATATTTTGCAGGACATTTCTTACTGCACGCTCAATCTCGGACAGCTGTGCGGGTTTTCTATTTTTCAGCCAGCTACCTATAGCTGTTGACCTGCTCACCCTTGAAAAAATTTGAGCCCTCCTTCTAGCATCCACCAGAAAGAGGGCTGAATCGATATTAAAAAGCAGCGTTAAGCTCAATTCGTGCTGAATTTAAAAAGGATCCTGATGAGTTGGTAGATTCAACAGAAATGGCTGCTTTAGCATTCTCACTAAGAATGTAGTCTGCACCCATAGCAATGGTCCATTTGGACGCTTGCCCCGTGCTTGGAGCAATACTGTATATTGTGCTATTGCCTATGTAATTCAAATCAACCCCTGAATCAGAAGAGTAATCGCGCGCCAGCTGTAGCTTGCCATAGGGACGCAAGGATCTACTGCCAATCACTTTTTCAAAATCTAAGTTGATGCCAATTGCAGCTGTGTTCTCGCGAAGAATTTGCTCAGAATAAGCTAAAGCCATGCTACCACCAGCTTCATTAGTGCTTGGCAACTTAATATAAGCGGATTCTAACTGCCCATAAGGAGTAATCAACAACTTGCCTTGCTTGTAGGTTTGGCCACGCATACCCACAGAGCCAAAGACAACAGTGGATTTTTTTGCACTCGTTAAGGTCTGGCTGCCGTCAACACGTTCCATGGCCATATCAGCTTGTCCAGTTCCCAATAAAATTTCAAATTTGGGAAGGTTGGCAATCTTATATTGACTGTACGTAGACACGCTATAGCTAGCCGAATCGATTTTGCTACCATTGGTACCCATCTTAATATGATCGTCACCATAGGTTAAAGCAAAACCCATAATGTTCCCGCTGGCTCCAAATACACGATCCACACCGATACTCAAAGCTTGACCCGTGCTTTCTTGTTTGTCAGTGCTTGTTGTCGCATCAATGCCTCCCACAGTATAGGTACCTGAGGTCCACACATACCAGTTTTTATAAAAAGCATCGGCTGTTGGGTTGAGGTTAACTGAGCCTAAGTTAGTGCGCGCCGTAGAGGCCACTAGTATCCTAGACTGCTCTCTTGCTTCAACGGCAATAAAGTCTGGGTTGTCATCATAACGCTTAACAGCGATCATGGCGTCGCCTACGGTAACGTCTAAGTCTGGCCCCCTACTGCCATTAAAGTATTCATCAAATAAAGGGTCAGTAAAGGTAACTCTCACGCCTTGGTGAGACTTATTTTTCTGATCCACATTGCGATTCAGCCAAGCCAAACGGTTATATACTGCCTTTATGTTATTATTTTTTAGCTCTTTGGATATGCTAGATGTACCCTGTAATAAGCTTGTAACCGAGTCTTTTTGTGTCGGGTCAATGCCGTAGGTCCAGCTAAACTGGGTTGCCAGAAGATTATCGTTGCCCGCTACATCCTTAAAAGAAGCAGCCGCTACGTTAACGGTTACTAAACCTGTGGCCGTTGGAAAAAGCGTAACCGTGCACACCAAACTAGCACAAGCAAAGTCGTTGCCTAATGTTGCATTAGTTAAAGCAATGTCCGCAGCCACAAAATCATTTGGAGAACTACCCACAGCCTCGCTTAAGGTAAATGTCACACTTAGGCTTGCGTCGTCCGTTGTTGAGCCGTTGGCAACAGAACTCGAACTATTTGAAGCCCCTATAGCCACAGTTGGTGGGGTTGCATCGTTTATGGTCGTGAAACTGATGTTAGTGGTATTGGACACGCCAGCAAAGCTCAAGCCATTATTATCATCAAAAGCCACAGCATCAATTAGGAGGTAATATTCCGTCAAAACTGTCAGATTCGTCGACGGATTTATAGTTATAGTATCTGTACCCGAACCCGTAATTTGACTAGATGTCACTAGAATCGTCTCAAATACAGAATTATCAGCTGTTTTCTTAATTACAAGATTACCCGAACCGATAACCACGTTCTTGGAAAATTTCAAAACAACATTGCTATTCAAAGCGACACCTGTGGCATTGTCATCAGGTGTAGTTGAGGACAGTGTTGGTGGCGGATCGGTAAAAGATACAGTCTGTGCCGTACCACCAGAAACAGTAGTTCCATTAACAGTGGCAGTAATATTTGCAGTGCCTATGGCATTTGATTTCACCGTTGCTGTATAAGTACCGTTATTATTGTCTGTTACACCGGATACCGTGCCTAGATCAGAATGAATAGTGACCGTCTCGCCACCTCGGGCCATAGTGTTGCCGAAGTTATCAAGCATCGTTACTGTAACCGTAGAAGTATTTGTATTGTCCGCATATACAGAGGATGGCGATACTGAAGACACTGAAGAACGTGCTGCATCAACAGCCGAATCATAACCCATCATTAAGGTCATATAGTTTTCGGCATTTGAGAGACTAAAGCGTATTTTTGTCACTCCTGTGGCATTTACACGGGCAACAATATTACCTTCTTTGGATTCATAAAAAGTAACACCATCTAAATTCAATGTATTACTTTCGGTACCAATACCTTTCGACGTGCCATATGTACTAGGCCCATAGCTTGTGAGGTTACCGACGGTACCAGCACCTTCACTGCCGGCTGCTAAAGACCAGGCATCTGCAAAACTAATATTTAAGGTACCGATTACCCCGTCAACAGAATCCAATGTAAACCGATTGGCAGTACCTCCATTACCAAGAGAACCAATGGCAATAACAGGGTTATCCACCGCTTGAGCAAAGACCATTTCGTAGGAACTTCCCTGAGTTTCCTTGAATGTTACCCTATTATCAATTTTGTACTCTGCTGGAAAGTCCGAGGTATTCACCATAGCAATAACTTGAACGATGTTGTTATCCAGATCTTCAATGGTTACATCTACGGTACCGACTCTAGTGCTTATCGTGTCCGTATTGTTTGTTGTAATAGCATTATTCCAAAAGGTTTCAGCAAACAAAGCCGGTGACAATACGGTTAATATAACCCCGAGGGTAATGACTAAAAAATTCCTCAGTGACCGCATCATTAACATTAACATCCACTCTAATAGTTTTATTAACGACGTGATTAAGCTCATTTTTAACATCTGACTAGGCTTTTCTGACTCTAGAGTTTTGATAATATATTTCCTTTATTTTAATCAATTTAATCCACATTCATGACACTATCTTTTAGTGCTATGAATTTGGCCGTTCTTACTAAACGCTCAATCTCGGTCAACTGTGCAGGTATTTTTCAGTTCAACAGCTACCTATCGCTGTTGAACTGCTCACCCTTGAAAAAACTTGAGCCCTCCTTCTAGCATCCACCAAAAAGAGGGCTGAATCGATATTAAAAAGCAGCGTTGAACTCGAGCCGTGCTGAATTTAAAAAGGATCCTGACGAGTTGGTAGATTCAACAGAAATGGCCGCTTTAGCATTCTCACTAAGAATGTAGTCTGCACCCATAGCAATGGTCCATTTGGACGCTTGCCCCGTGCTTGGAGCAATACTATATATCGTGCTATTTCCGATATAATTCAAATCAACCCCTGAATCAGAAGAGTAATCGCGCGCCAGCTGCAGCTTGCCATAGGGACGCAAGGATCTACCACCAATCACTTTTTCAAAATCTAAGTTGATGCCAATTGCAGCTGTGTTCTCGCGAAGAGTTTGCTCAGAATAAGCTAAAGCCATGCTACCACCAGCTTCATTAGTGCTTGGCAAATTAATATAAGCGGATTCTAACTGCCCGTAGGGAGTAATCAACAATTTGCCTTGCTTGTATGTTTGACCACGCATACCCACAGAGCCAAAGACAACAGTGGATTTTTTTGCACTCGTTAAGGTTTGGCTGCCGTCAACACGTTCCAAGGCCATGTCAGCTTGTCCAGTTCCCAATAAGATTTCAAATTTGGGAAGGTTAGCAATCTTATATTGACTGTACGTAGACACGCTATAGCTAGCCGAGTCGATTTTACTACCATTGGTACCCATCTTAATATGATCGTCACCATAGGTTAAAGCAAAACCCATAACGTTCCCGCTAGCTTCAAATACACGATCCACACCAATACTCAAAGCTTGACCCGTGCTTTCTTGTTTGTCAGTGTTTGCTGTCGCATCAACGCCTCCCACAGTATAGGTACCTGAGGTCCACACATACCAGTCTTTATAAAAAGCATCGGCTGTTGGATTGAGGTTAACTGAGCCTAAGTTAGTGCGCGCCGTAGAGGCCACTAGTATCCTAGACTGTTCTCTAGCTTCAGCGGCAATAAGGTCTGGGTTGTCATCATAACGCTTAACAGCCATCATGGCGTCGCCTACGGTGACATCTAAATCTGGCCCCCTACTGCCATTAAAGTACTCATCAAATAAAGGGTCAGTAAAGGTAACTCTCACGCCTTGGTGAGACTTATTTTTCTGATCCACATTGCGATTCAGCCAAGCCAAACGGTTATATACTGCCTTTATGTTATTATTTTTTAGCTCTTTGGATATGCTAGATGTACCCTGTAATAAGCTTGTAACCGAGTCTTTTTGTGTCGGGTCAATGCCGTAGGTCCAGCTAAACTGGGTTGCCAGAAGATTATCGTTGCCCGCTACATCCTTAAAAGAAGCAGCCGCTACGTTAACGGTTACTAAACCTGTGGCCGTTGGAAAAAGCGTAACCGTGCACACCAAACTAGCACAAGCAAAGTCGTTGCCTAATGTTGCATTAGTTAAAGCAATGTCCGCAGCCACAAAATCATTCGGAGAGCTACCCACAGCCTCGCTTAAGGTAAATGTCACACTTAGGCTTGCGTCGTCCGTTGCTGAGCCGTTGGCAATAGCCACCAAACCATTATCAGCACTGATCGTCAAAGAAGGCGCAGTGGTATCATTGGAAATAGTAGTGAAGTTAAGGGTTGCTGCACCAGATAAACCAAAATAGCCATTACCCGTACCGTCTTTTACTGCTGTGCTACTTATTTCCACATAATAAGCGGTACTCCAGTCCAAATTATTAGTTGGGCTCAAGGTGACCGTATTGCCTGATACAGAGTATCCGGTAAATGTCTGTACGGTTGAGCTATCACTGGCCTTTTTCAAAGTAATACTGCCACCAGCATCAACGATATTTTCATTAAACGTCAAGGTAATGTCTGCGCTTACGGCAACGTTGGTATCGTCATCAGCAGGCGAGGATGAGGTTAACGTTGGTGCTGTTACGTCGATACTCTGGGAGGCACCACAGCTGCTTATTTGTGCTGAGCTCAATACATTATTGGTCAACGCAACACTCATACCACTATAAAATTCAGGCGCTGTCACTGTATAGGTAATGGAGTTAATGCTGCTGCCACAAAATTGAATAAGACCTCCCGTGCCTGCAGAAGACGTTCCTCCTGTACCTATCAATTCGTATCCCTGGTTAGTTACTCGCTTAGTTAAACCACCGGCTGATTCAGTATCTAAAATCACAAAGTCTTCCGAAAAAAGCAAGGTCGAACTTTGACCGCCACCTAACGACCATAAACCCATTACCACACCATTTACGGCACTAGAGAAACTGATGGTATGGTGTTTGTCTGCCTGGGCGGTATAACCAGTTTGCATAATAATATCTTCACCATTAGGTGACGATACTGTACCGATATCAAAAGAATCGGCTGGCGTTTCAGCGTTGTACCATGAGAAAGCACCCGCACTTCGATACATCACTTCACCAGTTAAGTTAACTGTTACAGAAGCATTGCCATTATTTGGATCACTAACGTTACCAGCAGCGCTGGTTGCGTAAGAGTAAGCAGAATTTGTCGTATTGGTATACGGATAGCTTGAAGGAATTGTCCAATCCACCCAGTCGGTTACAGGTGGTTGATAAATCCAATCAAACACAGCTGAACTAGCATTACCTACGCCACTGCTCTGTGTAAATTTACCAGAAGCAACGCTTATTGTTGTTGCACCACCTGAGGTAGGGGTAAAGGTAGCAGTATAGGTAGTACCTGAGCCACTAAAGTTGCTTATGGTACCGTTAGCTACTGAAATATCACTTTTAGTAAAATCAGCTGTTGTGGAGCTTGTGGTAAAGGTCAAGCTAAGACTAGCATCCGCAGACGTGTCACCATCATTCACTTGTGCTGCAGTTATGGCAATAGTTGGCGAGCTAATATTGCTGGTTGAGTAGTCTGTACTAACACTGAAGTTGTCGGGTTCAAAACCGGTACCTGAGAGATTAAGCTTAGTTATATAGTAGCTAGAGTCATCTAAAACCAAGTTTACATAGGCGAAATATTCAGCAGCATCTTGGCCGGAGAAAAGACCACTAGGGTTGCCTTTGTAGCCCGCGGGCAAGTTTGTAAGGGCAGATGAATTAAAGGAACCCAACAAAGTTTCAGTACCCGTGCCGCCAACGCTACCATATAGGTTGACCGTATTGCCCGCATTACCTGATGGCCAATAGAAACCCACATATCTAGCAGGAGTAGTCAGGGTAATATCTAAGGATGTACCGGCGATATCAACAAAATAACCTGTGCCATCAGCACCGCCATATTGGCTTGCAGGTTGTGTTTTTGCAGGACTGGTGTTAGCAGTAATTGTGCCAAAGTCGTTAGTAACCCCACTACCTAGCTTGTCACCAACCAGCAAAGTTCGGCCAATTAATGTGGCACCTGTGACAGATCCCCCAGCTGATAAGCCAATTCCCTCAAAGTCTTCTGTTACTACATTGGTAGTACGGCCAGTAGCTTGTATTCCTACCGCCTCAACACCAAATAGTACTTCAACAGCGTGTGCCTGAGAGGGCATTAATAGTGGAATTAACGAAGTGACTAAGCTCATTTTCAACATCTGACTAAGCTTTACTGACCCTAGATTTCTGATAAATTACTCCCTTAATTTTAATTAACTTAATCCACATTCATGACACTATTTTTAGCGCCTTGAATGTGGTCTTTGCAATATAACGCCTCCAGTACATCCAAAAGCTAACTACTCTCCACCCACAATCATTCCCACCTTGGTGAAGCTACCATCAGCTTGTGGTACGCTGATAATCACTTCCAAGGTTCCGCTAAAGTTCTCAGGTGGTTTCGCCGTTAAGGCACCTAGGGTGGCATCAAACTGAATCCATTGAGGCAAGGGAAGCCCATTCACATCAAACAAAGTCACCTGCGTACCTGCTGGTATAGCTAGGGCGCCTGGAACGATGCCGCGCTGGCTACCATCGGCTAAACGCTGGGGTTTAGACATCACGTCTACACCTGCTATGGTATCTATTAAGCCAGCTTGTGCGAGGGTTATACCCCCTTCGGCTTGCAGTTGAGTTTCGGTAGTTTCGGAGTCAGACTCGGCTTCAAAAGCGACCGAGGCTTCAACTTCAGTTTCTTCTTCAACTTCAGTTTCTTCTTCAACTTCAGTTTCTTCTTCAACTTCAGTTTCTTCTTCAACTTCTGGCTCTGTCGGTGCTTCTTGGACATCAGTCACAGCCACATCGTCACTATCTGAGCTTTCTACTTCCACTGCCTCAGTATCTTTAGAACCTGCAGTTGTGGTTTCTGTGCTTGATTCACCACTCACCTCCAGCTCTAAACCAAAGGAAGAGGATTCACTGCTTGTTGAGGTTTGCTCAATGCTACCTTCTGCGGAGATATTCATGGCGCCTTCGGTGGAAGCTTGAGTGCCTTGTAAAGTAACATCACCACCAGACTGCACCGTAAAGCCGCCTTCACCTGCATTAATGTTTGACCCAGTCTGCTGCCTACTGTTGGCTAAACTAATACCTAATTCAAGGTTACCTGATGCACTATCGGTGGTCTTAGAGTCACCTGTTTCTTCGTCGTTTTCCGTTTCTGAAGCGGCACTAAATCCAACTCCTACATTCACATCTGTGCTAGTTGATGTACTTTCCACTGCAGCAAAGGTCACATCTCCAGCCGCCGCAACGGCGACGCCATTGCCTGCTTCTAAATCAGTACCCTCAAAGGCCACATCACCACCAGAAATAATGGCAATATTATTACCACCATTCACTGAGCCTGCGTCGCCAATGTTTTGACGCTCCTCACCAACACCTACACCAACATCAGCTGAAGCAGACTTCTTACCCACTCCTACACCTACGCTTACATCCAAGCTATCAGATTCATAGGTACTTCGAGCTGCGCTAAATTCAACGTCACCTCCAGCAACAATAGTGGCATCATTTTGAGCTGCTAAATCAGTCCCTTCAAAGCTTGCGTTATCACCTGCCACTATGGTGAGATTATTCGCACCTAAAGAACCTGCTTCAGCATCAACACCACGTTCACTAGTACTGCCGACTCCAACGTCTGCTTTTGCACTGCCTTTTTTCGCGTTTACACCCACACCCACTTCAACACTGTTGGAGGAAGATTCGAAGGTGCTCTTGGCAGCAGTAAAGGCTACGGATCCACCTGCGGCCAAAACTGCATCACCTTCGGCAGTCATTTGGGTACCTTCGAAGGTCGCGTTATTACCCGCCGTTATAGTCAAGTTATTGGCAGTGAAAGAGCCTGCATCTGCTTCGTTTGCGTTAGCGCTTTGGCTAGATACGCCTACATTGGCATTAGCAGTTTGCTTCTTTGCAGAGACACCCACACCCACTTCCACACTGTTGGAACTACTAGAGCTTGTGCTCCGTGCTGCTACCATGACCACATCATTGGCTGCGGCCAATGATGCATCTCCCCCAATAGCTACATCTGTGCCTTCCATCACAATGTCGCTGCCTGACTTAAGGCTTAAATTACCACCAATATTTAAGCTACCAGTAACGGCTTCGTTGGACTGCTCTTGAGAAGAATTAACTCCCACATCAGCGCTAGCAGATTGTTCACCTAAACTAAATTCGGCAGATACATCAAGACTGTTGTCAGAGGATTGACTTGTGTTTCGCGCTGCCACAAGTTCAATATTTCCACCGGCATCAATGGATGCACTATCAGTAACATCAACCTCTGTGCCTTCTAAGCGTACGTCTTGCTTAGTGGTTATATTAAGGTTACTTGCGTTAATTGAGCCTGTAACTGCCTCAGTGCCGCTAGCTTGGGCACCCGCTATGCCAACCGAACCTTCGGCCTCAACATCAAAATCACTAGCACCGATGGTTACCTCAGCCACAACTTCCACTGCAACCTCTAGACTATTGGAGCTAGAGGATGAAGTATTTTGTGCAGCCTTAAAGTCTAGCGATTTTGCATCTACATTGATGGCGTTTTCAGCACTAAGGTCAGCCCCTTCAATAGTAGTGGCCTTAGTGGTGGTAATATTAATATTATTGCCACTTAAACTTCCTGTCACTGCAGTCGTGCTATTTTCCTGTGATGAGGATTGAGACAAACTCATCTCCATTTCTGCACGACCTTTTATGCCTCCAGTTGCATCAGCTTCAGCTTCAGCTTTGCCTTCACTGTCAACTTTGGCTTCCGCCTCAGCTTCGCCGCCCACACCGATACTGATTCCTAAGCGTGCTGTGATTTCTTCACTACTTGAAGTCTTGGAGTATTCATCGCGCGCAGCTCGTAACTCAAGCTCTTCGGCGCTAAGATTGATATCACCACCTGTGGTAATATTAGTACCTTCAAAAATGGTAGACCCAGAAGACTCACTGTTCAGGTCACCGCCAACATTGATGGTGCCCACTACAGCTTCCGAACTAGTTTCAGTTTCATTTTCAACCAGACGAGCCATCTGAATTTCTACACCCACAGACGCGCGGCCTTCTGCACTTGCTGAAGCACTCGCTTCGGCACTAGCATCTCCACCCTCACTAGCATCTGCACTAGCTTCAGCAGATGCTCCAGCTTCAGCCTCGGCTCCACCAGTAGCTTCCAAATACACACCCATTTTAACGGTGGTTTCTTCATAGGCATTAGTGGTCGTTGTTTCGTTACGAGCTGCGAAACTGGCAATGGTTTGGGCACTTTGGTTTAAATCACCCGCCGCCTCGATGTTGGTGCCCACGTCAATTATACTGTCTTGGGCCGTGCGAGAAATGCTGCCAGAGTTAGATGTTATGGCAGAGGTTAAGGCTGTATTGCTTGTTGTAGTCTGGGTTTTTTTAGCTTGTTTAACTTGTATGCCAATCCCAGCTTTAGCTTCGCCTTCAGCTTCTGCTTTAGCCTTGGCTTCAGCTTTAGCTTGCGCAGAAGCATTTACTCCAGAATCAGTGGTTAAACCTGCTGATGCATTAGCCTCGGCACTTGTTTCAGCATTAGCAGAAGCGTTAGCTTCAGCAGAGCCACTGGCGCCAGAATCTGCATAAATACCTGTTCTAATAGTCTCACTGGTTGTTTCTCTGACAGATACATCCTGTGCTGCAGCAAACATCATATCGGTAGCATCTAAGGTGACATCACCTTCAGCTTCTAGCTCTGATCCTACTAAAAGAATATCTTCTTGTGCAGTAAGATTAAGCTTATCACCAGACTTAATAGTTGATCCGGTGTTGGTAATGTCCAGCTTGTAATCAGTGTTGGTCTGCACTCGCAGCAAATCCAATGTCGCGTTAGCACTGGCGCTGCCAGAGGCCGATGCTCCAGCATTCGCAGAAGCGCTAGCTTCAGCATTAGCAGAAGCACTGGCTGACTGATCAGAAGCTCCCGCCTGTGCATCAGTGCCAACATTGGTTTCGGTTCCAACACTAGTACCTGCTTCGCCTTGTGCATCAGATTCGCTAGCCACATATAAACCAGTACGAATAGTCGTTACCGAAGTAGTTTCCTCTTCGATGTTTTGTGCTGCTAATAAATAGATGTTATTGGCATCAATATCAACATCTCCAGAGGCTTCTACATTGGAGCCTTGTAAAAGTACATCTTGCTCTACTTCAACCTTAAGGTCTTTGCCAATATTAATATTAGAGGCTTGGCTGCGCTGAGACAGCTTATCAGTAGTTTCTATAGTGGTTTGAGACAGTGTCATACCTTCTGCACTTGATCCATCAGCAGATTCACCCACTTTGCTGTCATCGCCACCCAAAAAGGAGGTCGTTTCTGTGCGGGAGCTAAAGGTGTCTACATCACGGCCGGCTAACACTACCAGAGAATCTGCCTGAATATCGGCGCTTCCACCCACATTGAGATCTGAGCCCTGAATAGTAAGGTCATCTTCAGCCTTAAAACTAGCGTCGCCCCCTACATCGAAAGTGGAGCCTTGATTGCGAATAGAGGTGCTGTTGGTGGTGGTCATAGACGTGCCATAAACACCTCCACCCACACCTAAGCCTGCTGTGCGGCTAGTAGTGTCTACGGTAGAGACGTTTTCACGAGCAATGATATTAATTCCACCACCGGCTTCCACACTTGCATCACCGTCAACACTCACGTTGGTTCCAGCAAAGGTGGTGTCACCACCTGAGTTGCTGTCTAAATCGCCACCTACGCTCAAGCCAGAGCGCACTTGCGTGGTAGTAGAGGATTTAGTTTCAGAGAAGCTTGAGGTAAAGGCCCCACTTGAGCCAGACATTTCATACGTTTTAGACGTATCTTCAATGGTATCAAAAGTGATGTCTCCACCAGCATCAAGGCTAGCATCACCACCAGCACTCATTTGCGCACCTAGGTTAGTAATATCTCCAGCAGCATTTAACATCAAGTCGTTGGTCGCTGTAATTTCTGCGGTTTTACCTAAAGTTGTTTGGCCTTCAACATCATTGCCCGCATACTGGCTAAAGGTCTCGTTAAGGATATCACCTTCGGTAGAAGTGACTGATACATTGCCACCACTCATGCTACCTGACAAATTGGTAACATCACCTTTAGCGGTAATATCAAGATTTTCAGTGGCTACAATTTCACCGCCCACGTTATCCAAGGTGTCTACATCTAACTCCAAGTCTTTAGCGGCAATAGATGCAGACTTGCCATCAATTTCATCTGCCATAGATTGAGGAAGATATACCTTGGGCACTAGTACTGTTTCGCCGTTAACCTGTGTTTCAACCATCCATACAATAGGCTGAGTTAATCCAGCAATTTGCTGATCTGTTAGCGGCTCACCAAACTTTAAGCCAGCATCATTAGCCGCAGCCGCTGCATTGTCCATAAAGCCTTTCATAATATCTGCGATATTATTGTAGCCTTCTAATACACTTTGGCCAGTAGCTTCAATAAGCTGTTGTTCAACCAAATAAGCTTCATAGCTCGCATCACCCAAACGCTTAATGGTTGAGTCGTTGTCAATATTTAACGTTTCAATTAAATAGTCAGAGCCTAGACTAGAAATACCTGGCTGCAAGCGAGGATTCATTTCTACTAGGTACTGCGCCGACGGATCTCTGTTGGTCACAAAAAATCCGTTAGGGTTAGTGGGTAACGTAAGCGTAAGGCTAAAACCACTAGGATTCAGGGCGCTGGTAGCCGTGCTTGATGTGCCACTATTAACAGCTACAATAGCGCCAACATTAGTAACAGAACCACCGGTGATAGACAAACTACCAGCAGCATCAACTACAGCAGTGCCATTATCTAGGGTGACTAGAGTTCCATTTGTTGGCGCTGTCGCACCGCCGGTTATACGATCAGAATGCTTAAGCGGGCCGAAGGCTGCCCAGTGAACTTCTCGAGTTTTAGTCCATGAGAAATCTTCACGCCACAAAGAAAGAGCGTCGTTGGTCAAACTAGAAGACGCATTTAAAACACTGCTAGCACTGGCAGAGGTAGACTGTATAAGACCACCATAGTTATTAATCACAGGTGCAGTTATATTAAAACTATCGCCTGCAATGATTTGTGGGGTGACTGCTGGCGCGCCGTCTTTAAAGTAATTAAACTCATCCCATGTGTAATTATATTCATAATTCGTGTAGTTATCTGGGTATTGATAGGAGTCAACAGTTCTGGTTGAGCTGGTGTAATTGAGACGTTTACCGACCGTCTCGGTGAGTGGGTGATCCACTGCAAAAGGACTAGTTCTTTGTACTTGGTTTGAAACTGTAGCTGCGGTGATATCAAGACTTCCACCAGCTCGTATTTCGGATGAGTTAACAAATAAGTCACCCGCGCTAACCGTCAAATTACCTACGGCACGTATATCTGCGCTTGAATTTTTGACTTGACGGCCTTCACTATAAGTGACTCCATCAACCGAAGACGTACCTAAGGTGCGCCCTGAAACAAGTTTGGTATCAACAAAACTACCAATATCGTCATTAGCATTGAGTGTCAGGTTTTGCCCAGCATAGATAAAACCATAGTTAATAATGTCTGAGCCATTACCTGAGGCTATTAAGTCGGTGGACCCATTTCCTACTAGCGCACCAGAACCACTGATAGTTAGACCGCCATCAAAATTAGCTTGTAAATCAGCATTGGAGTACAACAGATCACTCAGGGTATACGCGTTGGTGATGTTGAGTTCCATTATGTCATTGGCCGTGCCCTTTAAAGCGCCAGAAATATCCTTACCAGAGGCAAGATTTAAGCTATCAAAGGATAGCCTAAGGTCACGGTAGCCTTGTAATGTGCCGTTATTGGTGATCGAAGTACCTCGGTTTAGTGCGGTGTTAACCTGCCAATCATCTCCAGAAAAAATGGTGCCTTGATCAGAGTTAGATAGATTATCCACCGTCCAAATAGATGCTGAACCGCTGTCTCGAGTAGCTACAGTCAAAGTTCCAGTGTTAGTTAACGTGGCTAAACTAGCATCCAGTTTAGTCTCACTAGCTAGAGTACCTGCATTGGTTAAGGTGGTTGTTGCACCGCCATTGACGTCAGTTAATGTCCAAGCTTGAGCCGATGACAAATTGCCCGTACGGTTATTGTCAATACTGCCTACTTTCCATACTGCACTGCCGGCAACGCCAGTGTTAGTGCTGGCCATCCAAGTGCCCGAGTTAGTTAGGGCTGGAGTCGTTAGAGTAGAGCCTGCTTTGGCTTTAATGATACCCGCTGTTTGGTTAGTCACCGCACTGCTGGCATCAATATTCAACAATTGATCTGCCACAAGAGCGCCTGTGTTATCCAACTGCTTGAGACTAAGATCCATGTCGGTGCTGGCTATAAAATTAGTGCCCGCATTAATAGTTGCGACAAGGTTAGTCCCTGTCATGTTGATATTATCGCCTTGCCAGGTGGTGCCACTTGCATTAAGTTCGTCGTCAATATTTAGAGCAAAGTCGCCAACCGCAAAACGTGAGTTGTTATAAGTGGCTGGGTTGCTAGAAGACTGATCTATAAAAATCAAACTATTAAGGGTTATGCTACCAAAACTATACAATTGACCGCCTCCAAACACTATGGAGCCAGAATCAGCTTCTAAAACCATGGTGTCACCAGCAGTAATCGCACCGTTGCTAAGCTGAACGTCGGCTCCCACAGGGTTTTTACTATTAGTCGAAGAAGTGGTCACTAGGCTCACATCATCAGCAGCCGACAATCGCCCCTGCACTAATATGGAGCCATCGGCATTAATGGATAAATCACCTTTACTAGCGGCTACCTCCCCAAGAATACTTAGACTAGGGTTTTGAGAACCTGATTGACTGTCAATAATGATATCGTCAGCAAATATTCCTGCACGCTCTGTGATCAAAAGGGCGCTGGTGTTGGTGCCTAAATTACTCGTGCTGCTTCGGTTATAATAGTTACCGGCACTTAATCCTGCACCTGCAAGTCGAGAAAATTCGCCCGAGCCGATACCCGCATACAAAATATGTGTATTGAAGCTCGCATCAACAGTAATTTCGGGAGCAAATGCACCACTGACTGTTGCACGGCTAAGGTCTAAGCCCTGGCCCAGAATACGTAAATCACCCGTTGCCAAAGCAGTATTATAATTACCAATAGCACCATTATTAATGGTCGCTGAACCCACAACCAAATCAACACGATCGGCATTAATCACACCGCAATCGTTACAGGCAATACCATAAGGGTTGGCAATAATTAGATCAGCAGAGTGCCCCGCCACTTCTAAAAAGCCATTAAATATAGATCCTGTAGTGCCCGTTACTTGATTCAAAATAACCCCAGCAGAGGTTGTCAAATTAGGGTTAGAAACTATTTCTGCAGATAGGTCAGTGACCGCTGTCACGCTTTTAGCAATGGGCATGTTGTTCAAAATAAGGCCATTACTATTCACATGGAACGACGTGTAACTATTGTTAGACAGCCCCTGCTGATTAGGCTCGGCAATATGAACCACCCAGGTGGCGTTATTGGATGCCAACTCTACCGCCGTAGTGGTTGTTCCATCAGCTACAACCGGAGTTCCCACTGTACTCACCGTTGAATTACTAGTATCAACACTGGCCGGATCAATGCTAGTAGTTGTGGTGCGACTTACGGCTATATCTATCGTTGGCAAAGTACCATTACTTAAGGTGCCACCCGCATTAATGTGCGTGCCACTACCTTGAGTGATAGTGGCTGAACTAGTGGTTGGCGTAAAGTCTGAGCGCCCCGCTAGCAAATAACGATCTTGGGAATAAGACAATACTCCCGTTTGATCCACATAATCATATTTACCTAAATCAGATAGTAAGGTTGATTCGGTAAAATTGGTAATAGCATTGGTATCAGCCCAGCTCCATGTGCCCGCGAGCAACTGGCTGTAATTGGTGGCAGACAAGTTGAGATCACCACTGGCCCTCACATCTGCTTCGTTAACAAAATTAGCAGCACTAACAGTAATGTCACCTGCTGTAGAAGAAATAAGACCGATCTGAGCGACATTAACTGAATTTAATTGCTCATAGGTATCGCTACTGGCACTTGTTTGTGTAATTGGGTCATACAAACGACCTAAGTTACGATCGTTTGTCGATGATGTGATCGCCGCTTTGTTTATAGCGGTACCTGTGCCTATATCGATATTTAGGTTGCCAGCGGCCTTGAGGGTACCTGTGTTGGTTAACTCAGCATTACTCGCATCACCAATGGTCATAATGCCCGCAGACTCAATTTGGCCAGCGTTGTTAATGTTTGCGCCTGTCAGAGTTATGGTGCCAGAGCCTTGGGCAATAATCGCAGCTTCTGCACCTAAAGTTAAAGTAGTCGCAGTGTCAATTTGGGTGCTCGCCGATTGTACGATTTGGCCGTCAATAATGGCGCTGGCTGCATCAACTAACAATCCACCTTGGCTAGTGATACCAGCTGTAGATGCAAGCGTGAAGGTACTAATCGCCCCATTGGCATTAGTACCAATAGTAGTGGCTCCAGTTGCAGCAATCCCACCATGTAAGGTCACTGTGGTGGCACCTATATCAGCAGTACCTGCTACTGACATTACTGCTTCGGTGTTATTAACACCAAAGATGAAAGAATCGGTAGCAGAACCACCTAAAACCAAGTTCCCTGCCACACTTATATTATTATCAGCATCAATGCTGTCACTCATCAATGTTAAATTACCAGAAGTTACCAAAGTGGTGGCAGACGCCATCTGCACAGCACCTTGGGTGGCTTGGTTATTAATGGTTAGATTATCTGCATTGACTTGTGCTGTATTAGAAAATACTAAATCTCCAGTCAATCCTGTACCTGTGGTGATGGTGGCAGTTCCAGAGTCAAAAGTAAGGGCCCCATTAAGAGCAGCTCCTTCAACAACATCCAAGCTAGCTGTTGTTTTAGCATGTAGTGTTGCATTGCTGCCAAGGGACACGCTATCGGCATCAAAATCTAGTGTTTTACCACTATAATTCACGTTATCTAAGGTAGCATCACCGGTCAAATTAACCACTAACGCACCATGGGCAACGCGTCTGTAAGGCCCCCCAGTGGCAGTATTATCAGTTAAATTGGCAGCATTAATAGTTAGATCACCAAGCACACTGCCGGCGCCTGCGGCATTGGCAACTAAATTAGTTTCAACCAAGCTCACATCTGCAGTGGTGGTAAGGCTAATTAAACCACCTAAGTTGGTCGTATCTAAAGCGCTGACATCTGTATCGACCAGACTAATAGCACCACCATTGGTAGAGCTTAAAACAATACTATTAGCATCCACAGCTGTGGTGTTGCCAGCAGCCTCACCCACTACAAGGTTGCCGTCAGCAGTAATGGTAATCGCATCACCTAACGCACCTAAATCACCTCGCACCCGCACACCTGTACCCACTTCATTGGCAATTAGTGTGATACGGCCAGCATACATACCACCCAACGCGGTACTGTCAATAGCATACTCGCTATCAGCATTCACAGCGGCTGTATTGGTGCTAGTGAGGCTACTATTAGAAGCATCAAAAGTCGCTGTTGCATCAGTAGTGAGTAACGTGATGGTGTCAGATTCAATCCTGCCTTGTACATTGATTCTGGCAGATAAAATAGCTAAATCAGCAGCTGATAAACTAGTGGCTCCACTACTTGTGCTGTTGTCTTGTATTGTTATGCCGTTGGCTGACATACCCAAAGCAACCTGCAAACCTGTAACTGAGTTAACCGCTCCAGTGGCTAAAACCAAATTATCTGTCCCTATAAAACTGGCACCGTTGAGAGAAATTCCCCCAGGCACAGCAATAATAAGGTCAGTGAGTTTCGTCAGATTTTTTAGTATATCAGCGCCATTCCCATCTTGGCCTATCACGACGGTTTGCCCTGTTGTGTCAGATCGCACAACCTCCATGCTGCCAGCAAAGCTTGCCACATTAGCGCCGGATACTTCCAATATAATTAATTCAGCTTCTTTATTAGCATTGCCTAGACTGGCATTAGCAGCCACTAAACCGCGACCGGCTTCGCTCCCGGTGCCAACCGATGTGTCGCCATACAATATGACTGATTCGCCAGCCAATTGAGCATTGTTAATAACCGCTCCACTGCCATTGACGTTAAGACTAGTAAAGACGTTGTGAGATACGTTGTTGACATTAGGCGCCACAATATCAACCTGGCTAACATCAGTACCAGTGGCCCCATCAAATGCGCTAGCAACGACAACCGTTGCATTACTAGATTGTGATGCATCGACCACTATATCTGAGGTCGCAGCCCACAAAGCTTCGCTACTTAATAACAACGTTAATAATGTAGCCGCGCTGGCGACACTGCCGCCAACAGCACTTTTTGCCATTTCACTTGCTACAACTAACAACCCGTCGGACTTGCGACGAACAACTCTAAAAATATGGTTCATAAATATTGCCTCAGATATCCAAACTTAGGGTGGCTAACACAGAGCTATCCCCTTTATCACGATTGCCGGTCACACCGATAGGATTGGACCAACTTAACCCAAGACTCCAGTTATCCATCTTAAAATTAGTCCCCAAGAACATTCCTTGCAGTCCCCCTATATAAGCGCCACTGAGACCAGAACTGACTTCACCAAGGTCATAGCCAAAGGTGTGTTTCATGTCACCAGAGAGACCACCCAACGTTAAGCTTTGGCTAAACACCAAACTGTTTTGAAAATAATAGCCGCGATCTCCAGCCAAGGAGACCCCCTTAAAGCCGCGCACTGATCCAAGCCCACCGATAGAAATTTGTTGTGAGCCGAAGAGAGAGTTGGGGCTGTATTGGTAGTTAAAGGCACTTTTCCATTCCACCGGCAACCCGGCTAGTGCAAAAGGTTGGGACCAATCCACGCGTAGTTTGTATCGCACATATTCAGTCTGTGGGTTTTCCACTGGCGTATTTGTGCCTGCGGGCAAGTTATCAACCTCACTCAGGCCAACCTCAACCTCGGGACTAACGATCAGCATCTTATTTCCAAAGCCCATCAGGCTTTGAGAGTGAAACTTCAACGCGTTTGTGGTGCGTGAACTAACACCAATAAGCTCACCTGCAATATAGGACTGGGTAGCATTGCTGCTTAATGTAGTGCCTACAGTGTGCTTGGTACCTTGGTCACGAAATACTAATCTTTGTGCTGATAAACTGACGCCTTGAGTTGCGCCATTACTGCTAAGCACGGTACCCGTGGTAGGGAAAGTCAATGTAGTTTGGTATTTAGTATTGCTGGCAGAAATGCCATAGGTGTTATAGCCGTGAGGAAACGCGATTGACAAGGCTCTACTAGAAGCAGAGCCATCTTTTGGCTCAATAGTGTCCGTGCCTGACACAGACCAAACATCGCCTAAATTTAACAGGTCTCCAGCCGACAAAGCTACAGAGAGAACATTCTCTCCGGTTGCTTTAGAGCCACCATTGTTAACCGTAATGGAACCTTTAGGCCGACCATCGCCATGGTTAGTAAGTACTACACCACTAGTTTGAGGTAGGCTTCCAGGAACAATTTGCAGGGTCACGTCATTACCTGGAATAGCATTAAGCTGATCAACAGCTTGCTCTATATCGCGAATATGTAACGGCTCTTTTAGGTCAACAGGAAAGGTAGTGACCAAATTAATGTTTTCGCTATTACCTTCAACTACAACATCTTCAACCATACCTTCGGCAATCACGATACGTAAAAAGCCTTCCTTGAGGTTTTGATTAGGCAAGTATGCGCGAGTGGTTATGAAGCCGCGCTGAATGTAAAAGTCACTGGCACTAGCAAGGACGCCAGACACCAAATCGCTGTTGATGCATTTGCCAACAAAAGGTAATTCGAGCACTTCGACCTCCCACTCATCAAGCAAAGTAGCGCCTTCAACTTTAAGTGCATATAGAGGGATACATCCCACGTTGGCATCAATTAAGGAGTCCGGCAGAATCAACTTAGACTCTAGGTCTAAGCCCGTAGGAATGTTAATGGGCGCAAGCTTGTTTTGCTGCTCCTCAAGCATAGCCTTTTGCTCTTGTAAAACTTGACCGCTGGTTTGGAGAGCTTGGTCTATTTGTGTCTGAGTCGCGGCATTAGCAAAGGGGTTAAACGCTATTAATGCAAGCGTAGTAAATAACATTTTATTAATCATGATGCTCATTTCCTTAAAATGCCTTTACGATAGAGAAGTCAACAGCTACATCTTGGCGACTATTGCGGGCTTGAAGATCTAGCCCCATTCGCACCATAGTTCTAGCCCAGGGTTCTATTTGAAACATACCCCTGAACTTCACTACATTTTCAGCCCAAGCTTCAGTTGGAGTGATGAAGGTGGTATAAGAAGCGTGGCTAGCATGAGTATCACCCGTGTAGTTCGCATATATCGTTGGGTCGTCTAATAAACGATCCTTGCCCACAGAGAAGCTAATACTGCTTAAACCCTTAGCACCAAAATAACGCCCTTTGTGAGTCATTTCTGCACCCAATTCTTGGCTAACTCGATCAATTTTATAGTTCTGTAGAGTCAAACTAAGGTCGCCTGCACCAGTTTCTGTATAAGCTTGTTGATGAAACTGACTTTGAGCCAAGCGATAAAAAGGAGTGATCGCTGAACGACCATCGGAAAGGTCAAACCTGTGCCCTAATTTAAGCGCTGTCTCCTTAGTGTCAACAGGGGCTTTATAACTAGCCGTACGATCAATAGCAGTCTTACGCACACCTTGGGTATCACCACGCGCACTGGAATAAACCAAAGTGGCAAAGCTATTTCGATTATTCAAACGAGAATAGACGGTATCGACAAGGTGTTTTTGAACAGCCCGCTCACCTAAACGGTCATCAGACTGATCAATATAACTAGTAAGATGCGAACTAGACACACCCACTAAACCATTGCTAAAACGATGATCTAAACCTGCGGTTATGCCCTGTGACCTGACGCCAAACCCGTTATGTCCAGCCGTATCCTGAGCATTAGGGGTAGCCACTGGCACTGAACCACTAGAAAAAGTATTTTGTTGGTGCACTTTAAACCAGACATTATCATTCAGATCACTATAACCACTCCAATGAGCACGTCGCGCTGAAAAGCGCTGATCAATAGATTTTTCCACTAGCTCTAGATTGTTGAAGGCAGAAATCATGGCTGAGTTATTGGCTATAGGAGCCAATCTTTTAACTTGTGTTGCCAGATTAGTAGCCGTATCACCAAAACCAAATTCATTGATGTCTAAAACAGTTAACGCCGTTTGTAGATCACCTAAGGCAACGCCGTCAGCGGCTATAGTGCCTAGCTTTAATGCAGCATCATTTGACTGGTGGTTACGGGTATTAGATTTAAGTATGTATTCATCGTCTGCCCTTGAGAAGGTAACAACAACACTTTCACTGTTACCACTGATAGCTCGTGCGGCGCTGGAGTTAATTACATAACTGCTATCATACAAACGTGAGTTTTCAGAATCGGTTACGCTATAGCTAAAAATATTGTTCGCATTGCCAGCAGTTTCTTGAGCAAAAACAAAATTAGCACCATCTTCCAAACTCGAGTTCATGTCCAATAAGAGTTTGAAGTTAGCCGGATTACCTGAAGTTTGCTCAATTAATTCATCAGCGATTATCTGTCCTGTGCGGGACACATCTACGCCCATAGCACTAGTGCCATCCATGATGAGGCCATCGCTAGAGGCAAATGAATTAACCGTTGTGACAAAATGAGCACCCTGTCCTTCTATAGTGCCATTAACAGTTAAATCACTTTCACCTAGATCTAAAATCAAGGCTTTATTTGAGGCTCCACCAGTAGTGCCTAACAAGGTATTACCCGTTATGGCTGAATCACCATTTAAATACTTGTATAGGTAATAATTAGCCGAGCCTGAAAGGCTGGCCAAATCAGTTAGGTCTGCGTCACTTAAGCTAAAGGCAATGCTATTACCAGAGGCATCAACCAAATTCATTGCCACACGGCGCTGAGCTACGGTTAAACCGTTGTTACTTGCATCAACTAGCTGGAGAGCTAGAGCAGCATCAAAGTCAAGAATCGTTTCATCAGCGACCGGAGCAACATTACTTGCCAGCACATCGACATAAGTCGGAGCTGCACATACCAGCCCGCTGTGTAACCATAAGATTGGGCTGGCCAAAAAAAACCAACTTTTGAAAGTGCTTCTAAACAAATTACGCATATTAAACTAGTCTTTAGTATTTATAGATATTAAACATCATTGATATTTTATCATTTGACTCATAACCAATTCTTGCAGTTTTTGTCAGAACTAAGCAGGCATTCGTGATAGTTTATTAGGCACTGTTAACTGAGGATTTTTTAGGTGAATATACGCTCATTAGTTAGGACAGCGGTTACTTTCGACTTATCCTATAGCCTAACCGAGGCCAGTATGGAAAAACGCGCCTTAATAGGATGGTATACCCAGACTGCACCCTTATTAGAACTGGCACAATCAGCACTAGACTGGGGTATGCCAAAGGCCATGGTAAATAGTTGGATGGGCCAGGCTCAGGAATCTGAAGGAGTTGGCATCACCGTGAACCAGGATTTATCATCCCTGCGCTTATACACCCACAAACGTGACGGCTTAGCGCCAGAACAAGCTGGTGAAATTGTATTCAGTGGATTTAAATGCCTACCCAACGGTAGTGTTCGGCTTGACGAATACCAAAACTGTGGTGATTTGAGTGAGCCTAGCAATTTAGCCTTCGCCAGCGCTAATAGCCAACACCCCTTGTGGCTTGAACAAATTCTGAAATTAGCACCGGACCATATACCACTGATGTTTTCGCGTATTAACAATAGTGGCAGACATAGTTGGTTAGCCACTGTGCGTCATGCAAACATAGATGCAGGCTTGGTTATTGGGCCAATATATACTGGCCGTAAGTTATTGCATATAGCAGGCGGCATTGACGCCGCAAAGGGTACCTTTGATAGCTTTTATATCGCATCAAGCCCCAGCGAAGTAGTGAGGTTTATTAAATACAACTTTTAGCACCAACTTTAACTTGGTTTAGTGCTAATTATCACTATCAACCTGGTCGTCATTGCTGGCTATACTAGTTTGTACTTTTTGCAACATTGCCAAACGTTCAATTTGTGACAAAGAGGTAAGATGGGCATAGATGGCAGGCAAATATCCTTTGGCTTTGATATCCAGAAAAAGGGTATCTGATAAATTATTTAAGCGTTCTTCATTGATCACATACGAACCCGTTATTTTCTGTTGTTGATCACTAGCAACCACTTGCATACTTAATGGCGTTAATAGGTCATTGGTTTTAAGGAAATCACAAAAAGCCGTGGTGAATACTTCCATCCGCTGTAGTTCAGACAGATACGCCTTAACGTTCTTGATCACTTGAGTGGGTTCGCCCTGTTCATCAAACAAAGCCTCTCCAGTGGTTTCGTTGAAGAGTTTGCTGGCCTTATCTAAATACACTGTAAACTGATTAGCATCCGCGTCAGCATGTTTAACCAATGCAAACGGATAACGGCGAATAATAGCTGGCACATATGATGCGTGCCATTGTCCGTCATCACTCACAAATAAGTTAGCACCCGCTTCTAACCCAATCATAACGACTGGCTTGAATGAAGTTTTATCGTCTTCCAAAAAAACAATAGGGTAAACTGCAGCTGCTCGCACAAATTCATGCACCATGACCGAGGCCATGTGAAAGCCTTTAGCAAAATTGAAATTACTCCAAGGTAAGACTTTTAGGCTTCTATGAGCTTCCAAAGTAACCGGCACTAGCTGTTCAAACATTATTTTTCCTTAAATTAACTAAATAACACATGTTATTTTTTCTCAATTAACAAGACTTATCCGGGCGTCTAAGAAATAACCGAGCTTTTGCTTGTTCCTAATATTGATAACATCATCTGTGTTGCATGCCTTCAGTTTTTTACGCAAACGGCTCACAACAACTTCTAAACGGGCACGACTTAGGTCATCGTCCAGCGGCAGATTCAAAAGCGCCATCAATTGGAAGTACTCAACAACATTTGATTGATGCAAGGCCAGACAAGACAAGACCCTTATCTCTGCAACTGTCAGGGGTAATACTTGTTCGCCTATAACTAATTGACGGCTTTTAACCCACAAAGTGATGGGCTGAACTGCATCATCAGAACTAAACACGCCACGCAAACAGGCTAACAAAGATTCAGGCTCAAAGGGCTTAGACAAATACAACATCGCTCCTGCCGAATAGCCTTGGGAGCGGATACGTTGGTCATTCTTTACACTCATGATAATAGCGCGTAACCGAGGTAACGCCTGGCAATACTTTTGAGCGAGAGTAATGCCATCTTCACCGGGCAACTGATAATCTAACAACAATGCATCAGGAGTCTGGATGATCATCCGTTCGTCAAGTTCACTGCCTTCAAAAAACAACTCACACAGATAACCCTCTGCGATGAGTAGTTTTTGAATAGACTCGCCCAAAGCAAGATCATCCTCGCAAATATAAATTATTGGCTGCTTCATAAGAAAAACCTCACTGTAGCCACAAATCGCTCACGCCTTAAGGCTTTGTGTAATTGATAACCTTGTTGACGACACAGGTTGGTTATAATCCATACCCCCAGGCCAGTGCCGGGCTTACGTGGGTTACTCCGACCCCGCCAATATTTTTGCCCTGCCTTTAATACGTCAGCTTGGCTAAGTAATGGGGCTGAATTAGTAACGCGCAACACCACGCCTTTTTGAGTGTTAATAAGTAGGACTGATAAATGATCTTCAGCACTGTACTTTATAGCGTTATCAAGTAGGTTTTTGATAATGGTTAGTACCGCAAAATGATCCCCTTTAATCATTGCTTTACCTCGCACTCTCAAACGTAAGTGCGGAACATTTTGATCAGCAGCTTTCAAGCCTTTACAGAGGTCAGAAAGGATATCGGCAATATCCAGCCAGCTCTTTCGGTCTTTTGGATAATCCAACTTATTCATCACATCAGTTTGATCTAACACATGGAGAATATGATCTATTTGATTGGTGGCTACTTGGCGCAGCGGTGATTTAAACAAATGGAGTTTCAGTGTGGTTAAAGGGGTCTTTATTTCATGAGAAAGCATAGCCAACAGCGTAGTTCTGTCAACAGCTTGTTGACTTAACAATGTATTGTTTATTTCTAACACCTTGGAATGTTCCGCTGCAGCTGCTTCTCTACGGCGGTTTACTTGAAACCAAAACAGTAAAAAGCAGCTACATAGCAAAGTGGTGATGATGGCATGCAAATATGTGAGCGAAAACAAATGACCCCGACCTAAGCCAGATACAGATGACACCAAAACAAATACCAAAAACATGGAAAAAGGCCAGCGTATAAGTTTAAGCACAGAGTCACCAAAACGGTCTTTTGGACTCCAAAATGGCAAAGTCATTAGTAACACTAAAGACGCCAATGACAACGCTATTATATTGAGCTCTAGCCCCAAGCGCTCATCAACAAAAAGATATAATCCCAAATTGGCTAGACAAAAACTTACCACGGCAGTCATAATCCAGTGGCACCAAATGTTTCGCACCAACAGCCTCATGACTTTAGCGTAAAATAGCGTCCCACTTACACTCGAGCCAATAGCACCGATACTCACCATTTCGCCGTTGATCAAGCCCCAACTAGGGTTAATAGTCACCAAATAGTTACTAATCCCCAAAAGCAACATAACCCAAGACCATTGGTACAGACAAAAATACAGGTAGACACTATTTCTGGAGGTTAACCCAACTAATAAAGCTACTAAACCAGCCAAAAACAACACGACAATGATTCCAGTTTTTATCACTAAACTATAGGAAATTTGAGTTAATAAGCTATTTAAGTTACCCACTCCAAGGTTGGCACGCAAATTTGAGGTGGAACTAATGTGCAAACGTGCAGCGTGGGCTCGAGATGGGATGGGAAAGACTAAATGGCCAATATCTAGGGTATAATCAACATCTGCAACTGCAGCCTTGTCACCTTTTACTTGACGTTCAATCAATGCTCCATAGGCATCATAAAAGGTAACCGCAACATCATCTAAATAAGTTGGGGACACTGTTAAATAGGTAGATTTTACTGGGTCTTTAAACGCCACCAAAAACACCAACGTGTCCTCACTAAAACCTAAATTAGCAAACGCACCCTGATGCAATTCGCTCTTTAACTCTTCATCAGACAGCGGGTCGTGGCCAGCATTGGCAACATACCATTGATAAACATTAGATTCAGAGTTTTTCGGCACGTCTGTGACAGGTGCGGATAACCACCATAACATCGCCAGCAACAAAGCCAATGAGAAGGTAATTAGGTGAGATGGAATATTTCGGGACATAGGTAAGTATAGCTGTTTGAGTCATACTTCAATTTTGAGAAGTAGTTTTGGAAGGTATGACTATACTATGATTTTTATATTATTATTGTGATTATATTAGCTATGTAGATATTAGCAACGAACAAACTAAAAGACAAATAGCCTGCTCACATCTAGCTGATTAAATAATAAATTACACATTCAACAGCAACGGAACATCCGGTGATGCGAGCAGTTTACAAATGGCTGATTACTCTATCAAAGAAACCTAAATGACGCTGGCCTGGCTCAAGCAAAAAATATATGCGCAGCGGTGCTTAACAGCAAATTCGAATTTAAAAGCATAAAATTAAGCCGATGGTTACTATTCCATAAACGAATGAGTTATTAAACTAAACATTAGCTATACATTTTTTCTTAGTTTGTGCTTTTTCGATATCATCAATCTTACCCTTCAATTCAGATCCGTAGACTTCAATATCTCTTGCAAATGGAGAAAGCGGTGTTGAAATAAAGAACACCCCACCTGTAATTAGGTTGGCTGCTGCATCTTGCTTATCAAAATATTCAGCAAACTTAGCTCTTGTGTTCAACATAGTTGCTGATAAATGGGCACAATCAGAATCCATATATGTCTCATACGGTGTTGGATTAGATTTTGGCCCATTTACACAGCCTGTTATTAATAGTGCTACAAACAACGAAGTCAAAAGATGTATTAAATTAACAGCGGTCACGTTGCATACTCCATACGAATAAGCTTAGGCTAGGCAGAAAACATGATGGCCGTTTGTGCTCTTTAATCTGCCACATATTGAGAACCACATTGCTCTACAAATGATCTATTAACTTTAATAGCATCGTCATAAACACGAGATAAAAAACGTTCTTTCTTCTGGCAGTAATAGCTGCCCTTAGCTTCTCCGAAATCAGTGCCACATTTTAAATACTTGTCATCTATATACTTTTGAAGTGCCTTGTAGACATCAGGAGATTTTGATGATGTCTTATCTGAAATTAAATAACCCAGTGACACAAGCATATTTTTATTACATTGAGTGCTTTTAGGCCCCCATCTAAAAATTCGATCTTTAACAGATATGTCGACCTGGTCTTTTATTGTTTCCACCCTTGTGACTGTGCAAGCATCTAGGACTTTACCTATAGATTCAGCACTGCCAATTAGAGGAAATTTTGACTTGTGTGGTGTTCCTCTAAAGTCAGTTACCTCAAGTAAAAGTTGATTACCGTACATTAGCTTTTTTGCCAGACCAGTTCTATCCCTGTTAACAAAAACAGCTGTTCCTTCCCCATTTGCATCCCATTTTTTTTCTACGACTTTTCTTTTATCGACTCTATACCTTATAGGGTATCTGCCATTTGATCCAATATATTCTCCTACAGAGAAATACATTTCTAAATTATTGTCTTCGTTGCATGTGAATACGGCCATTCCTTTGCCATTATTAGAACGGACAAATGCTATGTGTATAGACGCATCAGAAAATTCATCAATTTCATTTAAGTAACTCCATTTATTAGCAAATGTGGAACTACTTAAAACTGTAAAAATAATTAAACATATAAACCTGAGTTTTAACACTTGACCTCCAAGTCGACAAAAACTTAATAAAGCATTGATACTCGATATAATTATTTTCAAGCCCCTCAATTATTTTCTTGTAAAACGATAGTTCACAACAAGTATCATAATGGGTGCAATTCTAGAGTAACTTGTCCCAAGTGTGACATATTACATCATGCATTCGACATATCCAAAGCACAAATTCGTGATGTCATATTCCCAGGGAGCAAGCAAAACCTAGATTTGGGTATTTGGGGATAAATGCCAAACACCATGGATTGTTGGGGCTATAATCCATGGTGCTGATGACTAGAATGTATTGCGCTTATTCTGGTTTTAATAAAAGCCTTACACGACTGCTAGAGTAGCTATTACTACTGGGCTGGCCATAGCCTTTACCTCGGGCCTTGGCCAAGTATGAGCATCTGTAAAATACTTCTGCACATTCACATGAAGCGAATATAAATGAAACGGCTATAAATCATAATCTTCTGACCATTCTTCAAGGGTTTGATCTTGTGGTATCTTATTGGCTGTAGGCACAATACTTCTCCCCCTTACTACCGCACTACCTGGCGGGCTTGTACCGTAGTTACAATTACACGTAGTTTGAATTGACTCTAAGTCCCGCTGCATAAGGCGCTCCATGCTTTCGCTGTATGGCATTGTTGTGTGGTATTTGTCTGGGCTGTGTATGGCTAGTGTATGTGAGCTGTCCGGCACACTAGGTTTAAAAAAAGCAGCAACAATCTCCACATAAGTAATGTTTAGCAGCTTAATTGATTGCTTATCAAGCCTCTCTTCTCTGCCGACAATTCCTGTAAATAACGTGCCTTTAAGATTTCCCATATAGTCATGGAATGACGATAACCTTGGGGGAAGTGGTTGATTTGCATTTAACCAGAACCTGTAGAATCTACTGCGCTTTCCCACACGAAATTGGCCGCTAGGCAGAGGGGAGCCAACAGGGCCTTTTTTAGTAGCTTTAACACGATCTAAATCAGCATTAAAAACTGCATACCGGCTATCACCAGTTAATAGGTTTATGAATTGCAAATTAACACCGCTGTTGCGCTCCACTCCATACCTCCCAGTGCTGTAGCTTTCATAAACTAGGACATCAATAGCCATCTGACTAACCAGTTCATAAACCAGCTTATCTTCGTGCCGCTTTAACCAATCTGCAGGAACAGGAAGTCCACTTTCAGCGATGATGTTAAGGCGACCATCGACTATTTCTAGCTCATCACCTCGGGCCAATAAGTCTTTAACCGATGGTTGACTAGGCATTGTCAACAGCTCCAAGTGTTTTGTAGAAGCCGTTTTTTGGCACGTATGAGCTCGTACACCCCCTGACATACCAAAGCTCCTGCAACCAACGCACCTTATCAATTAGATGGCCTGCACAAATGTATTCCATAGTGAGATTCCTTTAGATAGAAACCCAGCTACAGCCTAGTAGAAATTGTTTAATGATGTTGGTTAAGTTCTGGCAACCAAAAAAATAGCCCATTTCTACTTTGGCGTAGATGTGGATTTTTATTTGGTTGAGTATTCGCCGGTATGAGAAAAAACACGGTGGCTCAGCCATTCATCTAAGTCTTCACGTCGATAAATCACTCTTCCTCCGACCTTCCTATACGGCACCAGTTGAGAACCTGTCGCTCTCCAGTAGTTAAGTGTTCCTGCTGCAATTCCCATATAAGAAGCGGCATCACTAACATTTAGGTTTGTAGATTTCATATAGTCCCCTTTTGCTTAATGACTTGGATTCAAGTCAACGAGGATTATGGTACGTCGTAGAGGATTCTTCGTGGCTCAACTTTAACGTCAAGTTTATACAGCTAACATCAACTTCTCACATCTAACCTCAACTTCATGGGTTTTAAATACAAGTCATAGATTTAAGGTGTTTGTTTTAAAAATATCCCGGAGGTTCTTTCTAAAGGTCGTTTCACTCATTTCTAAACCCATATTCTCCAAGGATTTCATTAAGGGTATCGTATAACTACTTTTACCATTTTCACTAACAATTTGAGACATTTCCGCGTTCACCTTTGATATATCAGCTCTAGGCATTACTTTCTGTAAAGCTAAGACAAGAGCCGCTTGGCTCAACATCCAAAACTTAGATTGGCGTCTAGGCTCCCTTCTAGCAATCTCTTCACTAGCGCCTACCTGATCGACACCAATCGATTCCTGCCATAACTGATGCTTGTGTTGAAGGTTAGGAATGTTTGACTCTAACCAGCCCACATAATGGATGTCAGAGTCTGAACGTGCAAAAGTTCTCTTAAATGAGTTATCGAACGGTGGGACATCCCTGTAGTAATACGCAAGCTCGTCAAGGACTTTATTAACCTGCTCAATGGGGGCTATATTAAGACGCCCATACCTATCAATTGCCGCAGCACCACCTAACTCTAAGGCCGAGGCCATCTGATCAACCCTCGTCCAACTATTATCCTCGATATTCTCTAGCAATTTGTACACAGAGATAAATTTAACCATCACCCACACTCCGCATCAATAACATTACTTTTAACAACTCCACCAGCCTCAAACATAGCATCAGCTGCCTTCTCCATAGATTCTCGCACTGGATCCATCGCTAACCTTGCATAGATGGCTGTAGTATTAACGTTCTTATGGTTCAGGCTCTTTCCTATCACGGATAAACTAGCCCCTGTATTGGCCTGCCAAGAACCCATGGAACGTCTCAAGTCGTGCAGCCATGTACCACGCGCATCGTCTATACCTGCCCTAGCCAACACCCTCCTCCACGTCTTATCTGGACTGGTTAAGTGGCCCGTGCTTCCAAGACCAGGAAATACCCATTCACTGCCATTAGCTTCCACTTTACGATTTTCAAGCAATGTCAGCATAGCTGATATCAAAGGTAACCTCTGTGACTCTCCATTCTTGGTTTTAGGAATTAACCACTCTCTTCGTTCTAAGTTGATCTGATCCCATCGCATTTCCAATACATTTGTACGTCTGGCACCCGTTAGGAGGCTAGCTAGGATATAGTCCCTAGCGATCATATTAGGCTCTTCACCAAGCGCTTCAAAGAACTTTGGCAACTCATCACACTCAAGGTAGCGATCCCTAGACTGGCTCTTATATTCTTTAAGGCGAGTGCAGGGATTGTCACCTTCCCATCCCCAATCAATGGCTTGGTTAAAGACCTTTCTTAATAGTCTTAGTATCTGGTTTGAAGCACCTTTACCACCGACCTTTTTGACCTTACGCCTACCCAGTTTATCAACGCCCTCAATAAAACGTTGGTTTTCAGCAATGTAAATTAACAGTTTTTGAACGTGTTGTTTTTTTATCACGCCAAGCTTCTTATTCTGCCAATGAGCCAAGTGAACGTTGTAACGTTGCTCGTCTATTTCCCATGATTTCTTTCGGGGCTTAGCGTACTCAACCATATATCGACCAAACAGCTCACCCAAGGTGGATTCTTGTCTCAGGCTACGCTTTTGTTCGGCAGGGTTTTGACCAACAGCGATAGTGCCATTGTGTTGGGCAACCATTCGTCTGGCTTGGTCTATCGTCATTGTGGGGTAACGGCCCAGAGTTAGCCGTTCAGCAACACCGTCAATCTTTCTATATAAGACGAAGGCTTTGGTTCCCACATGGGATACACGCAGAGTTAGGTGGTTGGTGCTGGTATCGAAATAGTCCACCCTTTTGCCCACAGGTGGGAGCGGTAGCTTATCTAGAACCTTCTTTGTAAAGCTGATCTTATTAGCTATAGTAGTTTAGTCCTCGTATCAATCCTCACGTCAAGCTGGTCTACCCATGGTCTACCTGAGAATCAATATTTTTCAATAATTCTACATAATCATCAACGACTAATATAGTTGCTATAGCTACGTTTTACAAGGGTTTCAATAAATGTCATACTTACTCAATAGGTGTGGCATCAGGATTGAAAATCCTCGTGTCGGCGGTTCGATTCCGTCTCCGGGCACCATTCCCCACAAAAAATCTTCTAAAAAACGATACTTTCGCGTAAATTTCAATTTATTTCCATAGCACACTCGTAGCACA
>Ga0308011_10000087_pt1 | contig 50441 bp, 68 predicted proteins | sample Neamet177_FD_203144 | JGI IMG/M metagenome (GOLD analysis project Ga0308011, IMG submission 203144) | Marine microbial communities from water near the shore, Antarctic Ocean - #177 | ecosystem: Environmental > Aquatic > Marine > Unclassified | place: Southern Ocean | collected 2014-07-25 | reverse complement strand
ACTTCAAAGAGGTAGAATGTCGCCTTTTAAAGTATCTTTACCTCAGAATAGAATACCTCAAGATGCTACTTTTGCAGCGTATGTAGATGGGCCGGTTAATTTGTTTCCTACTACTAATACAGCAGGCGGGGCCACTTCGTTGCTTCTAGCAAATGATAGCGGAGATACTGGTACAGACTACGTAGTGGCGACTCATAAAACACCAAAGCCCGGCGATTTATTCAATATCTCAGACTCGAACCATAACAAAACATACCAAGTTACCAGAGTAGAAACTAATACTGACTACACAGGCGCACAGCCTACTACGAATCAAATTCGTATACAGTTTACTCCGGGTCTGTCAAAAGCTGTAACACATGCAGCGTCTGGTGTAATATTTCATAATCCGCTAATCAGAGTGTTATTAAAATCTGATGTACAACAATATTCTCTTAATGTAGACGGGCTATACTCGTTTTCATTAAAGCTACAGGAAGCATTATAATATGGCACATAGAACCCTACACGCAGATCTCGAAGCATCTTTACTAGCGAATGATGCTTTTGCATATGCACACCTAGTAAAATTCGAAAAACCTATTGATACGGAAACAGGCTATCCCGTTAAAACAGCTAAAGACTACGCCTATATAAGTGATGGCTCTCATGATGTGTCCTTTGATGATGGAAGCAAAGATATCAATGGAAACGCTAACGGCTCACAAGTTTATATTGCGAACAGGTTGAAGAAAGTAGGCAGTGTTACAGAAACAATACAAGCTCGCGCAAGTAATATAAACTTAGAAATAGATGCCATAGCTCTAAATACTACTTTTACGTCAGTATCTACATTTACTTCCACCACTTTCACTGCGGGGTCTAGTATAGTAGATGCGGGTTTTGCTGAAGGCGACACAATACTTTTAACTTCATCAAACTCAAACAACACTGCTAAGATACGTATCGACTCTTTTTCTAATGAGAATAAAACTGCCTCGTATACTCCTATCAACCGAACAAGTTTATCTACTGGATCTGCTAACTATACGTTTAGTTTTGCGTCCGACGAAGTGCAAGCAATTCTTCAAGACACTGGAGGAGCCGCCTACGCAGGGTACATAAACCGAGAGGTCTTTATATATAAAGCGCATATTAACCCTGACACAGGTGTTATTATTGGAGCACCTTACTTACTTTTTAAAGGGATTATAGCCTCCGCGAAACTAAGCGAAGATGTTACAAAAGACTCTAAGATTTCTTGGAGTCTTACTAGTCACTGGGGAGACTTTGTTCGTGTAAACGGTCGTCTTACTTCTGACCCAGAGCACAGAGCTTTAAACGGAGAAGGGGTATCTGACTCTTTAGCACTTATACGTCCCGAATACGGCAGCGATCTAGGGTTTATGCACTCTGAACAAGCACTTAATCTTGTTGCCAATTATAATGTTACGGTAACAAAGACTAAGTTGAAAATGAAGAGAAATTGGCTTGGAATGAAATCCTATAAGCAGGTCGAGTATCAGGAAGAGGAAGAGCGCGAAGTAGATTTACGCTTTAATCTGGATGCAAAAAGACTTCCTGTAGTTTACGGTGTTCAAAGAATCCAAAGCTTTCCTGTGTTTGTTGATACAAAGAATGATGACTCTAAGCAAGTATATGTAGCTTATGCAATGTGTGAAGGCGAGATCGGAGGTCTTTACGACATATATATAGATGACCAGTCTTCGATATGTATTGACAAAAACGACTTAACTACACGAAGTGGAGATGCTACTAACTCAGAAGTTATATGTACCGGACGTATGGATAGAGGAGACACTTTAACAGCACAAAACGTTTCTTCTGGCACAGCAGTATCTTATAATCCTATGACAGGAACTTTTGGATCGGGCTGGGAAGGTTACAATGGTACTGATGGCGCTTACGGCATATATCTTCGTAACCGCACACCTATTGCTGATACTTCAGTATCAGGCGGGGCCTCTACTCAAGGTGCCGGAATATACCATGAAAAAGGAACAAAACTAGACTCTCCTTTGCCTATGAAGCTTACTATGCACACAGGTAAACCTTTTCAAAAATCAGATGATACTTTATCTGCCATTGCTGCAGCAGGTAACTTTAAAGTACAAACAGACTATTTTACAGGTACTGGAGATTACTGGGGACCTAACCATCAACTATTAGATACGGCTTATGTTACCGCACACTACACAATAGGAGAAGGCGATACAACTATTCCCGACTTAGAGTTTGTTGTAAGAGGAAAGGTTATAGATTGTTACGATTACGATGATTCTTTTGTACAAGATTCTTTTTATTCTGGCTCTGATGCGGCTATTACCGCTTTTAATATAGGCGATATTGTAACTATAAAAAACACTAGTAATGCTACTCTAGGCACTTCTACTATTGCCGATATATCTACTTATAAAGATACAAATAATAACGATGTTCATAGAGTTAGATTCCAAGACTTAGACAGAACTGATAGTAGTAATGTTGTGCACACTGCTTTTTATATGTTAAACGATAGTAATCAAAAGTATAGTTTTGCTACACATGATAATGTTTATGTTGATAGCTCTGTACCTGCAACTCTTACCGCTGTTACTGCATTCTCCGATAACTCAGGAGGTAGTAGTATAGACGCCACATTTACCTCTCCAAGCACTGCACTTCAAGAAGCTGTAAGTATATCTGACTTTGTAACAATAGTTGATAATGCTGATTTAGCAGGCTCTGTAGCTGCTATTATTGATACTATGGGAAGTACTTTTGAGTTTACTAACTCTTCTGGAGTGCTTAGAGACATAGGCGGTGCTACTGGTGCCTCCTCGCTTGCATCAACTGCTAAAGTAATTATTAAAGATTGTATACAACTCTCAAGCTCTTCTAGCAGTACGGATGATGCTTATAATGGCATGATTGTAGAAGTTACTCGAAATTATAATGATAACTCTACGCACGTTCAAAAACATACAATTGTTGACTATGATGGAGGTACTCGAGTTGCCAAAGTTGATAAACCTTTTGATAATATCGCAGTCCCTCAAGCAGGCGATACTTTTAGAATTCTAAATAAAGGAGACAAAAGAGTTTCTTTAAACCCTACTATACAGTTGGTAGATTACTTGACTTCAGAAAGATATGGCAGAGGTCTTAATGTTCTAGAAGACCTAGATCAAGACTCTTTCAAGCAAGCAGCTCGTGATTGTGATACTCGATCAGACGTAACAATGCTGCTTGCAAATACGTCTGTTGCTTTAAATGCAGTGTACAAATTATTAGACACAAACAGCAAGTTAAGGTTCCAAGGAAAAGTAAAAACTATTACGGCTGTAACTGTTGGAGGAACTACCTATGACGAAGTTACCTTTACAGATGTTATAGGTAAAGTTGCCAAGAAATGGACTGACTATGCTGTGTATGAAGATGCGGAATATGTGTGGCATAACGATAAAATTTACGAAAAGAGTGGAGCTGGGTCACTAGGCACAGCACCTTCTGGAAACAGCTCTAGTGTTAATCCGCTCACAAAAATCTCGGGAACGGGGCCTAGTACTATAGCTATAAATGTTTCTTTAAGTACTTTTGAAGGAAACCCTATAGTTAAAAAATATAACTCTAATACTACAAGCTTTGGAACAGGATACTCTTTGTATGATGCTGATAATGTAAAATATTGGAGATACTTAGGGTGGGATTCTCCTAGCCAAAGTCAAGTGACTAGGCATCAAACCAATGCTATTGTTAACACAACTAGTTCTGTATTTGAAAATATTAATGCTATGCTTGCACATTTTAATGGTATGCTTCGATACGTTAATGGAAAGTACGAAATTGTAGTAAAGACAGCAACTGATACCTTTGGTACTGCTCAAAGTATCGGAGACGATGATATAATTGGAGCTATCAATGTTGAGGATGCAGGACAAAAAGGTACTTTTAATAGTGTTTCTGTTTCTATTCCCGACCCTCAAAACAGATACAACGGTCGCAGTGTAAACTTTATTAACTCTACCTATATAAAGCAAGATCGAAATGTTCCAAAGAAAGGAAACCTAAAAACTCCTTACATTACTAACTACTTTAACGCAAGAATAAATGCAAAACAGTATCTTGAAGAATCCCGCAAGAACTTAAAAATAGCGTTTAAAATGGAGCCTAAAGGTTTATTGCTAACAGCAGGTAGTTTAATAAAAGTAACAAACACTAGATTTAACTGGTCAGATAAACTCTTTAGACTTAGTAACTTAACTTTTACAGAAGACTGTCTTGTTAATGTAACTGCCGAAGAACACAGTGAAGAAGCTTTCTTAATCTCTACGATTGACGGAGGGTCTGTAACAGGTTCAGACGGTGGAGCTCCGGCAATTGTAACAATAGCTCCTCATACCAATCTTTCCATACCTGCTAATAGTTTGAAAGGGGGTGCAAGACTTACGTGGACTAACTCAGCTAAATTTAATTCCGCTACTCATACTACGGAGATATGGAGGTCTAGTTCTAATGATGTTTCAACCGCAAGTATTGTAGGTCTAAGCAAATCTGGATTAAAAAGTGCCACAGGAGAATTTACAGATGCCGTTGTTACAGGAGGGGCCACCTTTTTTTACTGGGTTCGTTACTCGGTTGTTAATTCTACTACTGTTATTAAAGAATTAAACTCCGTATATGTAGGGTCTGTTTCAGCTACGACCACGGACATTGTTAACGGGGTGGATGGAGATCAAGGAGTTAATACAGCTGCGGTCTACGCATACAAAAGAGCTAGCAGCGCCTTAGCGTCTTCCAACAAACCTAGTACTACTCGTACTTGGACTTTTGCTACAGGTACTTTTAACAACACAGATTTAGGAAACGGGTGGACCTCTACAGTGCCTTCAGGTACTGATGATGTATATGTTTGCGTAGCAGTATCAGCGGCTGAGGCAGATACTGATAGTGTTGCTGCGTCTGATTGGAGCGCACCTCAACTATTTGCATCCAATGGTGCTGATGCTGTTAATAGTGCTCCTGTCTTTGCTTATAAGAGATCTGCAAGTGCAGTAAATAATAAACCTAGTACTACTCGTACTTGGACATTTTCAACAGCAGCATTTAATAACATAAATTTAGGAAATGGATTTACTTCAACAGTACCTTCTGGTACTGATGACATTTATATATGTACCGCAGTAGCTTCCAGTGTTAACTCTACTGATAATGTTGCTGCAGCTGATTGGAGTGCTGCCGAACTTTTTGCCTCTAACGGAGACGATGGAGATGATGGAGCTGCTGGAATTGATGGTCTTACAGTAGTTTTATCTAATGAAAATCACTCTCTCTTAACTACGGCAGGCGGTACTGTTACATATACTGGCTCTGGCACTACTATACGACTATACGAAGGTACCACCGAGCTTATATATGACGGAGTAGGTACTGCAAGCTCTAGGTGGAAAGTGACGACAACAGGAGTTTCTGTGACTGCAGGAAGTGTTGCCGACAGTGGAGACTTTGCAACAGTAGGAAACCACAGCTCTATGACCGCTAACGTAGCTTCTGTTACTTATAACATCACGGGTAAAAGAGCAAATGGAACTGCTTTTAGTTTTTCAAAAATACAATCTTTAACTAAAACTATAACAGGCGCTAATGGCGCTGCTGGCTCTGATGGAGACGATGGAGGCTCGGGTATTAATACCGCAGTTGTTTATGCGTATCAAAGATCTACTAGTAACCCTGGCAACAAACCTAGTACTACTCGTACTTGGACTTTTGCTGCAGGTACTTTTAATAGTTCAAGTTTAGGAAATAGTTGGACTTCTACTATTCCTACAGGCAGTGCTGATTTATACTTTTGCGCCGCAGTTGCAAATGGCACAGGCGCTACTGATACTGTTGAGGCAGGAGACTGGACGGCCGCGCAATTATTCTCTTCTAATGGAGATAACGGTACTAACGGTACTAACGGTAGTAACGGTACTAACGGTAGTAACGGTAGTAATGGAGATGATGGTGCTAATGGAATAAACACTGCTCCTGTCTTTGCTTATAAGAGATCTACTAGTAACCCTGGCAATAAGCCTAGTACTACTCGTACTTATACTTTCTCAACGGGTGTATTTAATAGTTCAAGTCTAGGAAATAGTTGGACTTCTACTATTCCGGGTGGTACTACTGACCTATACATTTGTACTGCAATCGCATCCTCTACGGGTAGCACAGATACGGTAGCGGCTGGTGACTGGAGCTCTGCTCAACTATTTGCGGCTAGCGGAGAAGATGGAGATACTGGGCCGAGCGGTTTCTTATTCTTTTTATCCGGAGACTCTAGTACTGATACTGCACATATTAATGTGAGCGGTCCCGCAGCAGGACAGATAGCAATTGTAGAGAATACTAGTGGTGTACAGGCCGGGTACCGATATAGTGGCTCAGCGTGGGTATCCAAGGACTTAATCAATACAGGTGTAATCGTGGCCGACGCTATTCAGTCTGAGCAGCTACATATTTCTGCGTCCTCTGGTAATGACCGAATTTTTATGGATGGAACAAATAACGTAATTAAAATATATGCAGGAGGTAATCTGCGTGTTAAAATAGGAAATCTTGCTTAGTACCATGAAAAAAATAATTCTTGACATAATAACCCAAGTTAGCTATAATTCTGTAATGGAGGAAATCAAATGAGTGCTGCCCGATACAACCTAGTTATTGACCAAGGTTCCGACTTTGCCCTTAGCTTTACAATTAAAGAAGACGATACAGTTAAAAATTTAACAGGCTATACTGCGCGCGCTCAGCTCAGAGCTTCCAAGAATAGTGCTAGTATAGCTGCTACCTTTACGTGTGCCATTGCTCAACCTACTGCTGGAATAATTATAATGTCTTTACCTAATAATACCAGTTCAAATCTTACTGCGGGTACTTTTTTCTATGACTTAGAAATTTTTACTGCTAATAATGCTATTGTAACAAGATTACTGCAAGGGTCGGTAACACTGACACAGGAGGTTACAAGATAATGGCTATTTCTATAACAGTAGGAGACAGCTCAAGAGGTATAGTTGTAGAGTCTCAAACGGTAGCTATTGGAAACACTTCTGCAGCAGGACTGGGAATTACCTCAGTTACGGGCCTATCAGCCGTTAACGTACAACAAGCACTAGAAGAGCTAGCAGGAAATAATTTTAGGCAAGATGCCGTGCCTACAGGTTCACAAGTCTCAGAAGGAGACACATGGTATGATACAGACGACAATCAATTTAAAATATATCGCGAAACAAGCAGTGGCGTATTTCAGTGGGTTCCTATAATAGTAGGACAATCCGCAGGAGATTCCGACACACTTGACGCAGGGTCCTATTAGGATTTGGAGTAGCCAATGGCACAAACTATTAAAATTAAAAGAAGTACCGGAACAGGAAAACCAAGCAGCGTTGCTCAAGGCGAGTTATTCTTTGCCTATGGTACAGGCGGTACTTATGGTAAGAAATTAGCCATTGGAGCACAAACCGGCGGTGGAGACACTCCCGAAATTATTGGTGGTTCTTACTACACTGCTATAATTGATGCTGCAACTAATTCTAATACTGCAAGCAAGCTCGTTCTGCGAGACGGCTCAGGTAACTTTAGTGCAGGAACAATTACTGCAAATTTGACAGGTAACGTTAGTGGAAGCGCTGGAACTGTTACAAGTATTTCTGCACATGATACTGATGATCTAAGTGAAGGATCTAGTAACGTATACTTTACAGATGCACGAGTATCGACTAGAGCAGATACGATACTAAACCACTCTAATCATGGTAATATTTCTGTATCTAAGGTCGGAGCTGAATTACGCTTTTCAGCAGCTGCACAGTATGGCGATAGTGACGTACAATCATACGTATCTGGAGGCACAGGAGTAACTCTTAGTGGTTCTGGTGCGTTTAGTATTGGACAGGCTGTTGCAACCAATAGCAACGTTACTTTTGGTACCATTGGTTGTGGTAATATTACTACTTCAGGGTACATACGTGGACCTTCCACCATGACAATTGATCCTGCAACACACGGTGATGATACAGGAACACTAGTCATTGCAGGTAACTTAACAGTTCAAGGTGCTACAACTACCGTAAACTCTAATACAGTCGCTATAGGCGATAGTATTATGACATTAAACAGTGATGAGACGGGCACACCCTCTGCAAATGCAGGTCTTGAAGTAGAAAGAGGAAATGCAACAAATGTGTCTCTTCTTTGGAACGAGACAAATGATAACTGGACAGTCAGCGATGGAAGTGCTACTTCAGTATTACTAACAGCGGCTAATTTTGCAGCGACCTTTACAGGTGTTCTTGACGGTGGCACTTACTCATAATTCATATAAATCCCTAGCGTATATACGCAAGTACTAGGAGAGCCAGATGGCACAAACTATTAAATTAAAACGCTCTGCGGCAACGGGCAACGCGCCCACAGCTTCCCAAATTGCTTTGGGAGAGCTTGCTATAAATACCACAGACGGTAGAGTGTACATGAAAAAGGGTGATGATAGTATTCTCACCCTTAACCCTCATGCTTTATCTGAAATTACAAATGATATGTGGGAAGTCACTACCACAACTCCTACTAACGGCAACGGTAAGCCTGCAGGATATGTTTGGTATATAGTCTAATATGACTATTAAAGTTTATCACTCCGGAAGTCTTGTTGAGCCTTCCCAGATTGTTGTTAAAGGCAATTCGGGGACTCTCAGAGGGGTTAACTTTGTCCTAGGAAAAGGTGCGAATACTTTTCATACCGTATGGGAAGGCATATATACAACAGATAGAAGTACTACGACTACTTTTAATACTGTAACAGCGTTTGAAACTACTTTTAATACTTCTGTAACTACGGGTATGAATACTACTACTACGTTTAATACTACTTTTGATACTTTAACGGCGACCTCCGTTAGTACCACGACTACGTTTACTACTACTTTTGAGACAACTTTATCTACTAGTAAGGCTACCAGTACTACTTTTAATACTACTTTTGAAACTACAAAAGGAACAACAGTATCTACAACTACTGCTTACTTAACAGTATACGAAACTACTAGAGCTAGTGGCACTATATATGAAACGAGTAGGAGTACAAGTAAGAGCACTACAACTACCTTTGATACTGTATTTGACACAAGCCTACTAACAAGCAGAGCCACAACGTCAGTCTTTAATACTAGCAGGGATACGAGTACTTCAAGAGGTACGACTACAACTTTTAATACTACTAGGGCTACTTCTACAAGTAGGTCTACTACGTTTGACACTAATTTCCAGACTACTAATATTACTACTGTAGCAACACTAACGTCTCGTGCAACAGGTACTAGCAGAGGCACAGATACCGTATTCAATACAACTAGAGCAACTGCAACGAGCAGTATAACTACTAGAGGTACTACCACCACTTTCGCTACTACGTTGTCTACAACAACAGCGTACAATACTACATTCAGTACAGATAGTGTATTTGCTACTGAAGTCTCTACTACTACTTCTTACAATACTGACAGAGCTACTTCTATTTTAACGGATGTAGGTACAAGTACAGTATTTGCAACAAGTACTACCGTAGGAACTACAACTACCTTTACTACTAATACTGTATTTAATACTAGCTTGTCTACTAACACTGTTTATACTTCTACTTTCAATACTAGTTTACTTACAAGTAGAGGTACGACTACAACTTTTACTACAACTACTACCTTAAATACTACTACAGGCTTTGGCACAACAACTACGTTTACTACTACCAGAGCAACAAGTACTACTTTTAGCACTGTTTTTGCAACAGGCAGAATTACAAGCAAAGCTACAACTTCTGTATTTAATACTAATACAAGCAAAAGTACTACTACGAACTATAACACAACTTCTGTATTTAATACTAGCTTAGCTACCAACACTGTTTATACTTCTAGTTTTAATACTGCTTTGCTTACTAGCAGAGGCACCGCTACTAGTAGAAATACTACAACTTCTTACAACACTAATACTGTATTTAATACTACGACTGCGTTTAATACTAGTCTATCTACTAATACAGTTTATACGAGTTCCTTCAACACTAACAGAGGTACAGCTACTAGTAGAAATACTACTACAGCGTATACTACTTCATCTGTGTTTAACACATCTAGAGCTACTGCAGAGAGTAGAGGAACTACTACTAGTAGAAATACTACTACTACGTTTGGAACTACTACAGCGTATACTACTGGCACTACCTTTGTTACCTCAAAGGGTACTACTACTACGTTTGGAACTACTACAGCGTATACTACTGCCACTACTTTTGGTACCTCAAAGTCTACTACTACTACGTTTGGAACTACTACAGCGTATACTACTGCCACTACCTTTGGTACCTCAAAGAATACTAGTACTACCTTTGGTACCTCAAGGGCTACTAGTACTACGTTTGTTACCTCAAAGGCTACTAGCACTACGTTTGTGACTTCTTTCAATACTGCGAGAACAACCACTTTTGTTACCTCAAAGAATACTGCGAGAACGACTACTTTTGGTACTGTAGTAGGAACACTTACTACGTTTGGCACCTCAAAGAATACTTCAAGAACGACTACATTTGGTACCGCAAAACCAACTACCTTTGTCACGTCAAAGAATACTTCAAGAACGACCACTTTTAATACAACAGGTGCAGGATCTTATGGTGCTGCACAATACAGTCTAACCGCTCCTACATATTATGTGGGTAGTGGTAATTTCAATGCTACCAACTATTATATCTGGAACGGCACCACTGTTGGCACTACTACCAGTGGTGGAGGGTCTAATCCTACTGGTACTCTCACTGCAGGAGGCTATGTATACGAAGATGCAGGGGCAGTCACTGCGTCCACTGTGGGTAAGGGTATGGTAGCATACTATTCAAGGATTAAAAGAAGACTAGTTAGTGCGACTTTTTCTACTTCGAGAACAACTACGTTTGGTACGTCTTTCAACACTTCGAGAAATACTACTAAGAATACTGCGAGAACGACTACGTTTGTGACTTCTTTCAACACTTCGAGAAATACTACTACTACTAAGAATACTGCGAGAACGACTACGTTTGTGACTTCTTTCAACACTGCGAGAACGACTACGTTTGTTACCTCAAAGAATACTGCGAGAAGTACAACTACTTCTTTTAACACTGCGAGAAATACTACAACTTCTTTCAATACTGCGAAAAATACAACTACTTCTTTCAACACTGCTCGTAATACTGCAGAGAGCAGAACAACTGCTACTAGCCGAGGTACAACTACTTCTTTCAATACTGCTCGTAATACTGCAGAGAGTAGAACAACTGCTACTAGCCGAGGTACAACTACTTCTTTCAATACTGCTCGTAATACTGCAGAGAGTAGAACTACACAAACCTCTAGAGCTAGCGGCACTGTATTTACTACTACTACAGCATATACTACTTCATCTGTGTTTAACACATCTAGAGCTACTGCAGAGAGTAGAGGGACGAGTACTACGTTTGGCACTACTACCACTTTTGTCACAGGTATTGTAACAAATAGAAACACCACAACAACTTTTGTAACTTCAAAAGCTACGGCTACTTTACGGGCCACGGGAACAAGCAAATCTACTAGTACTACGTTTGGTACTACTACTACTTTTACCACAACTTTTACAACAAGTATAGGAACAAACAGAAGTACTACAACTGTATATACAACTACCAGAGCAACAGGGACTAGTCGCGCAACTACTACAGTATACGCTACTGCTACTTCTGTGGCAACAACAACAACATATACTACAACTTTTGATACGAGTTTAGCTACTTCAAAAAATACAACTACTACGTTTAATACGGGATTAACTACGGCTACTAGTAGAAGTACTGTTAGTGCATTCTTAACAAATACAACAAGAAGTAGTACTACACAGTTTACGACAACTTTTAACACAGGTATTGTAACAAATAGAGGTACTACAACTACGTATGCCACTACTCTTGGTACGTTAACTACTAGAGCCACAACCTCTACTTTTAACACTAACACTAGTAGAACTACTGCATCTACCTATACTACTACCTTTACTACTACGTTTGGTACGTCTAAAGCTACAACTTCTGTTTTCGACACGAGCTTAGCTGTTTCTACTGCCAGAGGCACTAGCAAAAGTACAACTACCACTTTTAATACTAGTGCTGCTACTACTACTACGTATACAACTACGTTTAATACTACCACTACGTTTAATACAACTCGGGCAACTACTACTAGTTTTAATACCACTACAGCTTTTAATACTACAACTACGTATACGACGGCATATGACACGGCTTTAGGAACCTCTAGAACTACTACGTTTAACACTACCACCACGTTTAACACTACGTTAGGTACAACAACAACGTTTAATACTTCTACAGTATTCAATACAACAATTAGTACTTCTACGCAGTTTACGACAACTTTCGGTACAGCGTTAAGTACTTCTGTGGCAACGACTACTTCTTATAATACAGTATTTAATACTAATAGGAATACTACTACTGCCTTTGAGACTAGTTTAGGCACTAGCAAGTCTACTGTTAGTTCTTTCGATACTACTTTTGACACCACTGGATCTACTAGTCTTTCTACTACGACTACCTATAATACAGGTTTTGACACTAATAATACAACTACTCGTACGACTACTACGGCTTTTAATACTGCATTCGCAACAAGCTTAGGTACATCGGCAAGTACTGCTACTGGGGTAACGACAGTTTTTGAAACGTTACGCACAACAAATCTATCAACTTCTACGTCTAACTCTACAAGCACAGTTGTGTTCGAGAGAGGGACAGCAACAGGCCAAACTACAGAAGTTGCATCAGGTTCTGACTACAACACATCATACTGGGACGGTTCACAATGGACGGAATAAATTTTGAAAAAGAGTTAAAAGGTATGTCTAACAGGCTAGAGACTACTATAGAAATAATTATGGAGCACTTCAGAGAGACAGAGGAACGTATTGAAGAGCTGGAAGACAAGTTAGAGGAGCTTACAAATGGCATTAGAAAGACTGGCTGAGAATGACGTTTTAGGTAATCCGGCCGCACACTTTTTTAAGTCGGGAAACATAGTCAGGGGTAATGAAAACGATACTCTTGCAAAAATGAAGGATCTTCTTCCAAGTAACGGTCCAAACGGCACACGCGTAGAGTATGATGTTTGGTATGATTTGGGAGATAAAGATAAAGTTCATGGATATTTATACACAGATGCTATGGCAAAGTTTATATACGTTAGAGCGGCAGGGGCTTATCATACTCATCAAATTATGCAAAAAGCGTCACAAGCGCCTATAACCGAAGAAGGGGAAAGAATATTTCAAGATCTAGCGATCAATAGCGTAGACAAGTACAAACTTCGTAAAGCTAGATGTGAACATGATTTTGTTATTTTTTTACCGGGCACCAATATTATTAAAGAAGCACTGGACTGGGATAAGATGGAAAATGCTATAAAACAAGGGGCAAAACTAAAGTGCCACCCTATAACAGCTCCTGGTTTAGTCGCTAACTTAAAGCACCGGTACGGAGCAGAAAATATATTAGATAAAAAGTTGTCCGGACACGAGCTTATGACAAGTGCTAGTATAGTAGGATGTTGTGAAAACTCCGAAATGGGCATAGTAGCACTTGCTCAAGGTAAAAAAACTTATTTATTTGGTCATGGACATAAGCATTTAACTTATAGTGCACTTTATAATACAATATGGAAGGGAGGTAAACCTGATGTTAATAAGCTAAAGTCTATTCTGTCATGTAAGTATTCAGGGCTAATACCCGCAGCATCTAGTAACCCTCAAGAGTACGTGGATGCTTTTTTTGACTACTATAAGGAGATGACTCATGTCAAGCCTAGAAATAATAATTCTTGAGTGTAATGATCTAACCGCTTTAACTGTAAACTCTATAAAAAAGAATATGCCTAGAGCCAAGTATAAAATTGTGCCAGCTAATAACAAGAGTAAAATTGGTACTGCTTTGGCTCACGCAAAAGGATTATCTTTAGTTGTTACAAGCGGTCTTGTTCTTGATATAAAGCATGGGGATCTTCCTCCAGAAGAAAAACTACGAAAGTATGCTTTAACGGTAAGTCGGGAAGGTGTTTATGTAGACCACCCTAAACACTCTACTTCTTATAGATTAGTAGATAGTCCTATAACAAAGGGATTTATAGACTTATGTATATTTATAATAAACCCTGATAAGTGGTTTGAGATACCTGATAAAGATTCAGGAGTATTGGCAGGTAAAAAACTTTTATACATGCCACGTTATATCAATCATAAATCTGACCCTATATTAAAAGATTGTATAGGTGGTTATGAAGCTTTTAAGTACGGAATGGCAGGAGAAACTGCCGCTGTTTATAACTACTTACCAAATCTACTATCAGGCAAAGCAACCCCTATAGAAACATTTGCGTACTGTTTCGACAAATTAGCAGAGTATACTAAAGGGTTGCCTGCTTACAGAGAAAAAGAAATACTTAATCTTGCACAAAAAACTAAAACAAGAGTAGGTAAGCTAAGGCCGCAATTGTTGGCTGCAAAGGGAGAATAAAAATGGAAGAATTAGAATATGAAGGAGATGAAAGTACTGTTGATATTGATAGTGAGGGTATTGCCGGCACACACGGCACTGCGGAGGAGCTGTAATGACAGTTAGACATAACATACCTTTTATATTACAAGGTACTTATAATGCGGATATTAGAGTAGCCTGCGCGCTCAATGTACCTGTGGGTAGCTATATAGGTAGAGATGCATTAACTGACGCTGTTCATTATAATGGAACTATAAACAATGAACACCCTACTTTAGCACATGTTATTAAATGTCGTTTTGGTATCTGTATTTCTAAAGGTGCTTATAAGATTGAACAAGAGTGGAACGCTGGAGACTATACTCTAGCCGAGGTAGAGGCTTATAGAGATTTACTTATGACAGGAGCGCCTTCTTATTTTAGTTGCGACCTTACCTTCGATACTCACAAAATAGCGTTTCTTTTTAGCGAGCAAAACATAGAATTATCTTCTTGGACTGAATGGAGGTTTGCTTGGATGTTGGATACTCCAGACTCAAAAATAACAATTACAAGTGAAGCAAATATGACCTGTTTCACTGTACTTAACGGGAATTTTGATAGCTATACTCATGCCTATAAAACTATAGAACCAGGAGCATCTTTAACAGTGAATAAAGCTGGAAATACTTATTGTTTTTTAACTTTTACAGGTAGAGTAACCAAAGACGGTACGGATCTTGATGCATGGAAAACATACAATCAAACTAGTGAGACTTTAAGTGTTACTAACAACACGTCAGCGCGTATACGCGTGCTAAAACACAGCAGATAAGGAGAAAATACAAATGTGGAACCCAATTAAAATATGGAAGCTAACAAAAGTTTTGTGGAGCAAAGGACAAACCGACCTCGATCTACCTAAAGACGAGTTAGAAACAGGAGATGTTATTAGAGAGTTGATAACGCAGATGGAATTGCCTTCTAACTTAAGGTTAATGCGTCATTATATGTCCTCTACTGCGGGTAGAGACATACTATGGGGCAGAGAAGACAAAGCTAAGAAGTATCAACTTGAGCAGGTATTACCTGTAATTACTAACGAAGAAACTATGAGTACCTACGCACCTAACACTGTAGGAGGCCACTATGGACATCTGATTAAACAATGGTCTTTTGAAGAGCTTTGGGCTAAGCGTTTTGATGATCATGTTAAAGGTAACTTTGGGGGAGACGACTGGAGGCTTGAAGTAAGAAAAAATGTAGCTAGACATGTCTTTTTGTGCCATGATTTTCAACATATACTATTTCGCTACGACACTACGTCTTTAGGCGAGATGGCTATACAAGTAGTCACATATGGTACAACTAAGCATTCAGGACCTAGATATGCATCTTGGGTACTGGCATTAAGAGGATGTTGGGATTATGAAAGCTGGGAGCCTATGCGAATAAGAAAAGAAGCTATGAAAATAGTAAAAAATGTAGACCCTGCACTGTGGACTATGAACCCTTTGGATATGATAGGTAAAGATGTAGAAGAAGCTCGTAAAGAGTACAATATAGGTTTTCCTACTCGTTTTGCATCTTTTGTAAAACTACATGAAAAAGATTTTAGAATGGATAATATCCACCCAGAGTACAACGATGTTAAATGGAAGGTTGCTAGAGTACTTACAGGCGCAAGGTTACAAACAAATGATATCTAAATGGGACTTTCCTTTGTGGAAAAGAATTACAGGAAAGGAGCCTTGGACGCTAAAATTTGTCCTAAAGTTTTTTGTATTAGGTTTAGCTTTTAAATTAATAGTTATAAATGGTGTAGGGATTTTATTCTTTGGAATGGAACCCCTACCCATCTTACGAGTTTTAGGTCTATAAAAAAGCCCCTGTTAAGGGGCTTTCTTACTTAGTCATTAGCAGATAAATACTTATCCATTTCCTCTTTCAGGGCACTGACATATCCAGCTTGCATCATATCTGCTCTCTGTATATCTTTCTCTAGCTCTTCTTTCTTACTCCTGCACACACTTACTTCACCTAAGATATGTCGTATTGTCTCTGGTAAATCTTCGTAGTAGTACGTTACATCATCAATAGTTACTTCTTGTTTTTCAAACTCTGGTTCATTACTCATTTTAGCTATCCTTATATGATCTCACAGGCTCCGCCAACACAGGCGAGTTCTTGAGATCCGGTTGTGTTATCTTCCATTTCAAACTGAGCTAAATCAGCCCAATTTACATTTTGTGGCATTGCTGCCAGTAATTCTTCGTACTTCTCAGCACTGATCTCTTCATAAGGAGCCTGTTGATATACATGGTCACTTGTAGGTAGCAAACTAATACCCGAACACATATCAAAATTATCCCAAATCCACTGCGCAACTTGTAGATACTCACTATCTGTATAGTATACAGTCACACTCGGTTTATGTTCACACCAATGATTCTGATATGTCTTCCATAAAGCCAGTTGTTCCATTGCTCCTACTTCCTTCACACAAGTACTAGACTCAGGTGCTTTTACAGGAAAGCTAAAGACTACCGAAGAAGGTGACATAACATCATTTTCTACGGGGAATCCTGCTTGTTCCATATAGAGTGCAAGAGGGTCTTTCTTATCGCTACGTACTCTCCGAATATAATGCTTAGAGAACCTAGGATGTATACCGGAAGCAGAGTCAACAAGCTGAGAAACAGTACCACTCGGCTTAACACAAGTAATAGCCACAGACTGATTAACGCCAAGTTTTGCAGCCCATTCTTTATTTGTTTCAATACTAACATCTCTCATCTCCTCTAACCATGTTGCTAACATAGGAGACTCGGCACCCATCTTGCCTCCTAGTATATCATGATCCATAATTCCAGTTAAGCTCACGCCTAACAATGCTTCTTCTTCAGTATTACGCTTCCAACGCACCCGTAGATACCTAAAGTCTGTCAATGTAGACTGCAAAGTACCAATAATGGTCGCTATTCTTACTTTTCTTTTCAATGAGTCTAAATCATCATCTGATCGTACAACTACTTCTGATAGGTTACAGAACTCATTGCTTCGTAGAATAATCTCAGAACAAGGGTTAGTACCGAACTCATGCGTAGCATCTCTACGACCATTTCTTGCCGCAATCTTCTGTGCCGCTACGCGACTAAAGAGACCCCGCTCACCTGCCTTAGATTCGTACAAGTTTTTCATCTCAGTAAGGTAGGCTTCGAAGTCAGGCTTCTCGGTATATGCTACTGAGTTATTTGCTAGACGACGTTGACCTTCATTCTCCCACCAAGCACCAGACTTAGCTTTTGACATACGTTGGTCAGAAAGATTTGAAAGACTAATGAGAGCAGAACGACGAACACCGCCAACTACTACAATATCAGCAATCTTACAACAAACATCATGACATTCTATACTTGTTAGTTTACGACCCGCTGCTTTTTGAAAGACTACACTACAAAAACGAAATAAGTCTTCTAAAGGTTCTGGGCCTGACGCTCTTCCACCAAAGGTTTTAAGCCTGGCACCTGCTGGACGTACTCGGCTCATATCCCACTCAGGTAATTTACCTGCATAAAGCATTGCAATCAACTCACGAAAGGCACTTGCCCATCCTAGTTTACTGTCACTTACTACAATAGTGGAGCTTGTTTTGTGGAATGATTCAGCTACTTCTGGTAGTTTAGTAATGAAATTACGTTCTACACTAAAGCCTACACCTGTTCCACACATTAGTACATACATAAGCTCGTCAAAAGCTCGTGGATGGTCAATATGTAAGTAACTACAGTTAAAGCCTGCTACGTTATCACGTTTGAGTGCTTCACCTGCTGTCATCATGCATCGCATAGAAGGCATAACCTCCATAGCTTGGATAGCGTCAAATAGTTCTTGACCTTCTTCGTCGTTTAACTGTTCTCTTTCCTTAAAGAAATTAACATAACGATGTACTGTCTCTTCCCATGTCTCTCGACGTCCCTCTACTTCTAGCCATCGTGCATATCTACTTTTATGTATAAAACTTTGATACTGATCCATTATACCATTCTCTCCTGAATATCGGACACATTGTCCTTTCCTATTGCATCATCGCAATATGTTACTAAATCCATCAACTCATAATTCTTTAGAAGTACGTCTGCATTTTGATTTAACTCTTGTATGTACTTGTATTTTCCCTCTAAGGGTATACAATCATAAATTGACATTGCATCGCCGTACTGTTCTATAAGCTGTTGTGCTCTTTTTGGCCCTATGCCGTTGATACCTGGAACATTATCTCCTTTATCTCCTGTTAAACATTTAAAAGAGATATACTCTTCTGGTTTAACTCCGTAATGTTCGCTCCAGTTGTCTATTGTTACTTCTTTTCGAGTAACATAAGAAAACCTACTTACACCTTTTTGAATCAGTAAGTCCCAGTCTCGGTCACTAGATAGTAACCAAATATTATCTAAATTGTACTCTTCCTTACGTTTTACTAAGTGGGCAGCAAGATCATCTGCCTCTACACCTTTGTAGCGAAGAACCTGATAGCTTTCTGATAACAGCTCTAGTGTTTCTTCATACTCTTCAAAAAAGTCAATAAATGCTTGTTTCTCTGCTTCTGTCTGTGTAGCATACTTATCTTTTCGATTCTGTTTGTATTCCGGTAAAATACCTTTTCTATAACTAGAGGAGCCCCAATCTGCGGTAATAATAATTGTACCACAATTGTATGAGCTTGCTAAGGATTTTACTGTTTCTACATATTGATCTCTAAAATCTGTCCTACCTTGATGCTTCCACCGAAAAGCTAAGTTTAGTGCATCTACTATTAGTACACCATCTTGGTTGCGTTCATTAAAATTAAAAGCCACCTATCCACTCCGTCTTTTCTGTTGCCAACCAAATATCTGCAAGTAGTACATAACAATTAAGAAAACGAATATAGAGATACTCTTCTGTGTTTTCTGGCTTATTCTCGGTTACTACAAACACTCTTGATCGATCATATTTAAAAAATAGCATAGGCTTTTGATCGCCCCCTGCCGCTTGTATTACTACTTTCTTCCACCAACGTATAAGATTATTAGTCTTAGGTTGTGTAAAGATTCTATCAGTCAGTGCCGAATCTTTATAATTTTTTACCTCTATGCAATAATGATTTCTCTGATTAGGGACATATAAGTCCCCTTTCAGATACTCAAGAGCGCCCGAGGCAGGCACTCTTTCAAATTTCAGTCCGGTCGCTTCCCTCAACGTGTCCCTCACTAGGTACTCGCCTCTCGCTCCCTTCGCTCTCGAATCTACCATCTTCATCCTCTTCTTCTATTTCTTCGGGATTAGTCCCTAATATTTCAGTGGGATGGTTATGTGATCTCCACCAACCCCTTTTTCTACCTGCGCCCATTGTTACTCCAATATACTTATGTTTCCGTCCTTGACTACTTCGATCTTTTCTAGCAAAGGGTGTGACCACCCGTGAGATACTAGGTAAGTATTCATGTCTTCTCTTAATAGAACTTCTACTATACGCTCTTTTCCGGCATCATCCAGAACACTAAGTACTTCATCTAAAAATAGCACATTGATTTTAGACTTAGATATACTACTCATTAGCCTACGAATAGCTATCAAAGTAGCAGTATTTACTCTTGCTAACTCGCCAGAAGAAAGGGCTAGAATATCTACTACATTACCATTATCAGTGATCTGTACATTTAGTTTATCGTTTGAAACAACAAACTCTAAGGTAAATCTTCCGTCAGACAGTTCAGCTAAGTACTCATTCGCTAGCTCTTCTAGCTCTCCAACTAAGTTCTCTATCTTATACGCCAGCAATCCGTTTGTGCTAAAGGATTTTTTGAGTACTTCTAAGTCGTTTTCTAGTTTTTGGTTGCCTGCTAGTTTACCGTCGTACTCTTCTTGCTGCTCCACAAATTCTGCTGTCTGCTCTTGTATTACTTGGATTCGTGTATTTCTACGCGTTCTCTGCTCGTTCTCAACATAGTTTGCTGCTTTCTGTCTTTTATTCTCAGCTACCATACGTTCACAGTGTTGTAAGCTTGCATCAATCTCGGCTTCTTCAAGGACGTAGTCAGGAAGTTTAGGATCATATAAACGAAATAACTCTTCCCAGTTTTTTATTGTTTTCTGCTTAACTTCAAACAAAGCGTTATCCGATTTAATTTTCTGAATTAGAGGACGAATCTTTAACGCTTGAGCGTGGGCCGCGTCACGATTTGCAATCTCTACTTCGATAACCGCTTTCTCTGCAGAAACATCAATAGGTTGCTTACAAGTAGGACACTCATCAGAAATTTGTTCTAATTTATCCAAAGTTCGTTGAGCACCCGTAGCGACTGCTTGCAAAGAACCTAACTCCTCTTGTAATTCATCATAAGAACTCCACGTAGCTGTACTAGAAGACACTGCGCCAATATCTATCTTATCTAGCAGTTCTTTATATTGGATGTTCTCTCGAATTTTTTTATTTGTTTCGGACATTTTTAGTTTCTGTATCGTCCAGTAACGCAAACCTTCTTCAGCTTCAGGCGAATCAATTTGTAAATCCAACATAGGTAGTATATTGGTATCACTCAATTTATTTGTTTCTAACCACTTTTCTACTGTTGCAAGTTTCCCTGCTATGGTAGAAGACGTACTAGATACTTCTTTTGAAGCACTTTTAAATACTTCAAATAGTTCAACGTACTTTTCTAAGTGTAGTAAATCAATAAGAAACTTCTTACGGTTTGCATCTGTAGCAGTCAAAAACTGTAAACTAGCATTTGTATTCTGGTATACTAACTGCGAAAAGGTTTTAAAGTCAACTCCAAGAATTTCCTGCAAACTCTTATATGTATTCGTAGCCGTATGGCTAGATATATCAGTACCATTCTTTTCGAGTTTTACTTTAATATTTGTTTTTCTATTAACTATGATTTGATAGTTGTCGTCATCTTTCTTGAACGACAAAGATATGCTATAACCGTCATTTACATAACGATTAGGAATGTCTGCTTTCTTAATGCCTTTAGAGTTTTTATTATAAAGAACTTCCTCAATAATTAACGGTATGGAAGACTTTCCCATACCGTTAGTGCCAAGGATCTGTGTGACAGTATTATCGTCTAAACGTAACTCATTACCCGCACCATAGCTAAAGCAGTTATCCCATTTCAATGTTTGTAGTGTAATCATTGTATGTTCCTATGATGTCTGGTATTTTATCAGGGTGTATTTCTAGTATGTAAGTTAGGTACTCTACTAGCTCTTCTTGTATACTCATCTCTTTATCCATAATGAGAGATGCTTCTGACTTTCGTTTTACTACTTTTTTATCTAACAACTCGGAGTTCTTTACTCCTGCTAAATCTTGCATGTCCCCTTCTACTTCATAGATCGTATGATCAAAGTCAGTAGCAAGCATTTCTTCACTACTTGTTACTGTTTTACGAATTAGTTGAGGTAAGTTAAACGGTTCCCAGAACCAACTCCAGTCTTCTTCATTGATAAATAAGTATCCTGTTTTTACTTTGCTTCTATGAAAAGAAGTAGTCATAGGGCTGCCTGGGTATACAATATTTCTTTGTGTATTACTATGAGCATGTAAGTCTCCTGCGAATACAACAGGGAAGTCTTCAAATAAGTCTAGATCAACTTCCGGTTTAACGTGTGGCGGTATCTCCCCTCTGACATGAGTGAATAAAGGCTGACTCGTATCAAAATGATCTATACTGCCCTTACGATGTAAATCCGCATAGGGCAGTATACCGAAACCTAAATCATTGTCTACATAAGACACATCTACTATCTGAATAAGAGGATTAATATCCCTACTAACTTGCTTTAGCTGAGTAAAGAAAGTCTTATTCTTTTTAGTAGCTTCATGGTTTCCATCATAAATAATAGTTGGAATCTTTACTCCACGAATAAACCTGAAGTAAAGCTCTAACTCTTCCATATTCGGAAGACGATCAAAGAGATCGCCTCCGATTATGTGCATATTACATTCTTTTTCTAGTTCGTAAACTTGGTCAAAGAACATTTGATAACGGTTTGTAGCCCACTTTACTGGGACATTTTTCTGTCCCAGCTTGATGTGCCAGTCTGCCGTAAATAGGATCATCCTACGTTGAACTCCTCATCAAGAGCTTCATCATCAGTCTCATTACCGTGGTTACGGACTCGATCAAGTAACTCTTTCTGTGCATCTGGAGTAGGACGAGACATAACATCATCCATAGACTTAAGGTCGGCAATAGCCGCTAACTCAGCCGCATCTAGGGCACGAGGCTTGCACTTGAGTGCTTGTAGTTGGTACTCAACATTGTAAGGAAGTGGGCCAGTTTTTACTCGCTTGAAACAAATGTCCCAGCCAGTATTATGGTCAGTAGGATCGCCTAAATCTTCTGCGGCAGTAATAATTTGCTCCCACAGCTTCTTCTTTAAGTTTACTACTTTGACTTCGCCATCTTGAATACACTGAGTAGCGTAGCTCCAACCACATTTAAGGTCAGGGTAATACTCTCTAACCCAGTCTTTGTCTTGATTATTAAATCTTTCAGAGTTTCTATCAAAAGATAGGCACTCCATAGGAATGTTTTTGTCGTTCTCACCTTTAATCCAGTAGACATAACGTGCAAGAATGTCGCCAACTACGCGCATCTTGTTGTCGCCGTCTTTATACTGATAGGTTGAGATTGAGGATTTTTGGGCTCCGCCCGTTTGCTTATTAAATGATAGTGCCATTAGTGTATAGTCTCCAGTGTGACTTCTTCATAGATGAACGTTATTTCGTCCGGTAGTACTATGAGTAGCCTATTATCGTTGATTTCATCTAAGCCCACAGGACAATGTAGTGGGTCTAGCGTAGTTTTGTACGATGCGAGATATTCCGCAGTACTGCGTAATGCAGCAAGGGCGTAATATATGCAAAGTTCTTTTTGTGTATACTTATAAGAATGGTAAAGAAGCATCTCTCCATGAAGAAGAAAGCTGTCGCCAGAAAAATCTTTATTAGAATGTTTATAGATACTGTCGTATTTGTTTCTAGGGATCTGTTGTTTTATTAACATTTCCATAACCAAATTACACTCAGCAATATTGCCGTGTGTCGTATCAAAAACCTTTTTCCAATCAAATAAGAGCACTATTATACTTCCTTTTAACGTTTTTGTCAAGAATTATTTTTTTCAAAGTCAAAATAATTTCTATTTATGGGTAACGAACTTGTATTTTCCTGTAGAGGCACCGATATAGAAACTCTTGCGGTCTCCGGAACAGCTTTATGAAACATACCTGAAGGAATATACAATAAGTCTCCTGGGTGTAAAATTGTATCAATAATCGTATTAAATTTGCTAGCTTCTTTATCTGTCATGGTAAGTCTACTAGTAAACTTTTTTCTTCCTTCTACTGTTTCGCTTCTTGCGAATACATCATATACTTTCCAGTGTACACTACCTATTGCATGTACTAGAAAGTTATCATCTTGATCTGCATGGCTTTCAAAAGAGACTGCATTTTTCTTTGGCGAGCAATAAAAATGTGCATCAGCAGCACTATTCTTAAACTCTTGTTCTAAACAGGCAGATATAGCAGACATATTAGGACTCATCATAGAAGCTTTTGTAAGAATCATACTACCACCTTCTAGCCAGATATCTTTAACCATGTCTTTATCGTACCAGTCTTTAGCTGTCCAGGCAGGGATAGGCTTAGTGTGTAAATTATTTCTCTCTTTACATAACTTAGTACCGTCCGGTTTAATCATCTGCAGACCAGAACTAGCTCTATCATTTGCTACATACTTAGAAATATCTGACCAAGTTGTAATGTTACTAAAGAAATGTTCTTTAAAGTTATTTTTTCTAATAACTATAGGTTTTTTGTTTTTAACAGTGCTTCTAAATGCTTCTATAGTCATAGGAGCAATTAAATCTTCGAATTTAAAGTTTGGTCTTATCATAAGTATTTCATCTCCCAGCCTTGTTTCATGTAGAAGCCTACACGGTTTGAGGCTTGCTTTCGCGCTGTGTTTCCTTTTAAGTGTATGTCTATAATAACCGGGTCAATCTTACCTTCTTTTTTACGAATCACACGTCCACATAGCTGTGTCAATAAAGGCTCATTGTTTATAGGTGTTGCCAGTATAAGACAACTAAGGGTATCTACTGATATACCTTCTGAGAAAATTGCTTGAGTCCCATATAATACGTTTTTGTCTCCGTAGAGTATCTCATCTACTAGCTTTTCTCTGTCTTCGTGTGGTACGTCTCCTGTTACACAAACTGATTTGTCTCCTGTAAGCTCAGAGCACGCCTTCAAAAAACTTACTCTATCACTTACTACTAGAACCTTATGACCTCTAGCGGCATAAGCAGCGGCTAACATTGCTACTGTGTGCCTATACTCTTCATCGTTAGCTAGCTTAGTCACTCTGTTAGCCCAAGGTATTTTAGCCCCGTCCATAAAACGAATCTCAGATGCAACCAGATGTACCTTAGGGGTCATATAGTTTTCTTTTGGTGGCTTGAAAAGAGTATTACCAAAGTAATCTCTGAACACAACGTGTTTACCATCCTTTCTTTCTATAGTTCCTGATAAACCTATCTTATATCTACAGTAATTTGTATCTAGTATCTTACTGAAGGTCGGACTGCTAACATGGTGCATCTCGTCTAGTATGACTGTCCCAAACTCTTTACGAATCTTGTCTACGTTTCGGTACAAAGTCTGCGTATTCCCAATTACGATAGGAGCATCAAGTTCAAATCTTCCACTGCCTATGATGCCAGCTTTAAATCCAAAGACTTTCTCTACTTCTTTTGCCCATTGATTACGCAGAGGGACAGTATGGACAACAACAAGTGTTTTCTGACCGAGTTTACCTGCTATGGCTAAACCTGTAAAAGTCTTGCCCCAACTGACCCATGCGTTAATTATGGCATTGTCTTCGATCTCGTCATGTACCTTTTGCTGGCTCTGTCGTAGTTCAAACTTAAACGGTGGAAAGTCTATAGGCTTGTGTACCCGCTTATCAATTATTTCGTAATTGGATGGTATCAAGTCCATACGTCCGATAGGTAGTGACACTAACCCTTTACGAATAATTCCCATATTCTTAATCACCTCTGGGGGATCAAGAGGATTGTGCGTAGGAATAGTATAAGTGAGTTCTTTGTCGATTCTCTCCTGTACTTCTTCTGTACAATCCATGTATATTCTGTGACTAATTACCGCTTTCATTTTTTAGACTCCAAAGGTATATGCCTTTATCCTGTTGTAGCATCTTGTAGTTATACGAATGTTGCATAGTTAAATCTGGTATATCTACGTCTGTGCTTATAATAGTTTTGATCATTTCGTACACATGGCCCCAATCAAGACTGGGTAGAGTGCTGTCCATGAGACCTAGGTTTAGCGTGGTAACTCTGCATTGCTTGCCTACGCAGTTGTAAGTTATATTGTTTGCATAATGATTCAATGCCGCTTTCTGTGCCGCATACATATACCCACAAGAAATATTAGGTTGAGCTGCCCTAGAAGATATATTTATTATAAGCTTGCTAGTGTCTGTTTTCCACTCCTTGAATACGTATTCTAATAGTTCTACTTGTTTGAAGCCTACATGGGCATAGTTAATAAATATATCGTACTCATCAAGTACAATCTCACCTCGTAATATATCTTCAATCCTACAGCTAGTAGTATCTAGATATCTCTCTTGGAGAATGCTTGCAAGAGTACTCTTACCTGTTATTAGAATTTTCATAGTGCTCCTTTACTAGATCAAATGAAGGTTTTCCAAACAGAGAACCATCTACGCTACATTTATTGCAGGGAGACATAGATCTATCGCCCTTCATTAGTTTTTTACGAATCTTGGTCATAGGCTTACTGAACCACACATCGTATAGAGAATCTTGTAATAAGTTACCTACTACATGCTCTCTGCCCCAATCATTACTGCAGAACAGTACATCACCGTTCCAATCGACAAACATTTTATAGAACGGGTAGTGACAAGGCTTACCTTGTAGTGCAGTAACACTACTCTCCTCGACCCCCACCCAGTCCATGACTCCACTTCGATTGTTTAAAATTAAACCATGTTTTTCAAAATCACCCCAATGCATACGGTACTTATAGTGTTCTTGAGATATACCTTCCATAATCTTATCAAAGTGCTCTAGTTGCTCTATACCATCGTACAAGTTGATATAAAGTATGTCTAGACCCCGTAGCGAAATCAAGTCTTCTGCGTACTCTTTAGTCAGCTTATCCCCATTAGTATTACATTCTATAATAGCATCAGGTAAATGTTCTCTAAATGCTGATACTATTTCTGGAAACTGAGGATTAAGTAGGTTTTCTCCGAACCCGCTGAGAGATATCTTGCCTTTAAAATCGTTGGACGCAAGCTCTTTTGAAATAGTAACAGCACCTTTTACGGTCATATGAAGGTTTCTATTAGGAAACACTTCAGGATTATGTCTAGGGCAAAACTCGCAGGTTCTATTACACAGCTCTGTAGTATTAACTTCTACTGTCAGAATAGAATGTAAAGGAGAGTCCTTTGCGTTTTTGGACCAATGCAGAGCTTCTTGATTTCTTCTATGTTCCAAAAAGATGTGCTGGTCTACTGCTACTACGGGTATTTTCATAAGTCTAATTCATTCTTTGCAATAATATAGGATTTAACAAACTCGGATCTAACAATATCTTCTACCTCAAACTCTACGAAAGTAAATAGATCCATTCGTTTAAGAACTTGGAAGAAGTCTTTTAGACCATTAGCCCTAAGATCAGCCTGTCTAAAGTCTCCACAGAATATGATTCTACAGTTTTCACCCATACGAGTAATAATAGAATCTAACTCATGAAAAGACATATTTTGACACTCATCAATAAGAATAACTGCATCCCTGAGTGTAATTCCTCGTATAAATGAAGTAGTCATAAACTCTACTAAATTTTTCTGTTTAAGTATTTCATAGGCATCGCCTCTACCAAACAGATCATTAGCAATATCTTTATAAGGTTCTTCATACACTGAAGCTTTTTCTTTCTCTGTCCCTGGTAAGAAACCAATATCTCTAGTAGGTACAGCACTTCGTATAATTACTAGCTTTTGAAACGATCCTTTCGCCATATCATCATATGCTAGATATGAGGATATAAATGTTTTACCTGTTCCTGCGAGTCCATGCAGTACGAGATGTTTATTGGATTCAAATACTTTAAGCTGGTTACGTGTTAAAGGTTCTATTTCTTGTAGGTCAAAATTAACCCCTGCAAGCGTCTTTTTCTTTTTAGCCATATTATATTTTCTTTCTGGTATCTTTGAGTTTCGTCTCCGAATACTCATAAAGCACCCACGGAAGTCCATGTAAGTGCAGAACCCCAGCCCAAGTATATCCTTCCTCGGGTGGGCGTGGAACGGTAAAGGGAGCGTTAGCTCCTTTCACCCATATTAGTGTAGCAATATCTTTTTGCTGCACCTTTTTAATTTTAATATATTTTAGTTGAACAAACTTAGTTTTTTCATATATAAAGGGTACACCGACATTATCTATAAAACATCTTGTTTTTTGTTTTAATATTCCATTATAAGAAGTAAGCATCTTTTTTAACGGCATCACATCTTTATGAGCAGTCTGCATACGTCTAGCACCTAAAGTTCTTCCTTCTTTATTTTTATCGTCTACCACTAAGTCCTCTAAGATTAAAAGACCGTCTTGAACATCCCAGTTTCCTGAAGGTAGTAAGAATACAGGGTACTCTATAATAGAGTCTATAGTTTTATAATTTACAATCATTCTTCAATAAACACCGGTCTCATCTCTATTCCTGTTAACTCGTCATCGTATATAGCCCCTACTTTAGCCGAAGGGATAATACCTTGTTTATATACATCTAGACTTTTTATTTTATTTATCCAGTGTATTGAGTTTTTTGATTCCCCTTGTTTATCATCGCACGTTTTACAAGGAAGAATTGCACTTCTATTGTTATTCAGCAACCTCCAACGTATTCTATTAAGCTTAGGGTCATTTTCGTACATATCTATTAGGCTTCGGTCGTGTACATTACCTATCTTTATTTGATACTTCCAGTCATTACAACACATCTGGTAGTTACCATGATAGTCAATAAAGATTTGACGTATAGGATGAAAGCATCCTGCAGTACTTCCCTTATCGCTAAACACTCCTGCCCTGTTATTAAACTGGTAGGTAAAGTGACCACCACTAACAGTATCTTCTTGCTTTCCTAGTTTATTCATCTGTTCAACAGTATTTGTATCGGGCTTAAAGTAATGTTCTATTCGCCTACCATTAGGCAGCTCAACATACTTCTTTCGCATTAGGTCAGAATCTTCTTGGTTAGTGTATGTATTAAGAATTAATTCATCTATTTTTGCATACTCTCCCCACAACTTATCTATCCTATACCCGTTTGTTGTTACTCGTACTTTCCAATTTCTTGGCTGTGCAGTGACTAAATCTACTACTTTTCCAAAATCTTTATGTAAAGTAGGCTCACCTCTACCTGCTAGTTCTATGACACCTTTGAAACCGAAAGTTCTTAATTCTTTAAGAACTATCTCTATAGTTTCTAGGCTCATATGCTCATTAACATTGGGATAAGACTTAAAAGTTCTTGGGCAAAAGTAACAAGTACGGTTGCACAAACCAGTTAAATCTAGATCTACTCGGTGTAAATAATTTTTTAAAGTTTTAGATTGTTCCATACATTTTCTCGAATTTTCCTCCTGAGTAGTCTTCGTGCACAATCTCGAAGTCACAACCTACAGGAGTTCCTGGGATAGAAAGACCTCTATCCATTTGTATAAATTGTGCTAGCTTTATCATGTACTCATCGACTTCATCGTCAGGTACTTCTGCTAAGATAGAATCGTGTACTAATGCAAAGATACGTGCTTTTTTATTGTTTGATTTAATCCACGAGTTCATGTCTATGGCACCTAATAAGTTAATATCAGAAGCAGCAGACTGCACCAGAAAATTAAGACCAGACCTAACGCTATGACTCTGGATGCCTTTATCTGTTGAGGCGACATTTGGTAATCTCCTTTTCCTACCGAAGTAGCTGTAAATGAAACCATTTTGTTGAATAAACTTCTGGTTCTCTTCAATCCATGATTTTAATCTGTGGAACTCTTTAAAGTAATCATCAATTACTTCTTGAGCTTCGTTTCTAGTGAAAGGTTTACCACTATCTTTTGTGACCTGCTCACTAATCTTATTCGCACCTGCACCGTACATGATACCAAAGGTCACAGCTTTAGCGGCCTGACGTTGCATACCATATAACTCTGCTACTTCACTAGCCTCACAAGGTAGTTTAAATACTTTCTTTGCAATCTGTGAGTGGAAGTTACCTCCTGCACGGAACACATCCATAAGTGCTTTGTCTTTTGCGAGTACAGCCGCAACATACACTTCAGCGGTTGTTAAATCCATTGCAACTATCTTGTGTCCAGTCGCTGCTTTGATACAACCCTTTACAATAGGATTATCCCTAGGTAACTGTTGCATATTAAGTTTACCACTAGAACTAAGACGGCCACTAGTTGTACCATGAAGGTTGAATCCTGTGCGTAGTCTACTATCTCTATCCAACTGCGGAAAGATCTTGTCCAGATAAGTATTCTTAATTTTAGACTTTTGTCTGATAGCGAGTATGAGTCCAGGAACTTCTGATTGCGTTGCCAAGTCTCCAAGTACTTCTGCATCTGTGCTATTTGCACCTGTACCAGTCTTCTTTCCAGTAGGGTTGAGACCAATAAAATCAAAAAGTAAGCTACGGAGCTGAACAGTGCTGTTAGGATTAAAATCTTTTCCATTAATTTTCTCAAATTTACTAATAGCAGGATGCTTGTATAGTTCTACTACTGCTTCGTCGATCTGTTCTTGCATAAGAGACTGGCCCATAAGCAGACGGTGCTTATCAAAGGGTACGCCATTGTCTTGAATGTCCGTTAAGAAACGACACCCAGGTATTAGTATGTTGTCATAGACTTTAGCTAGACGTTTATTTTGTTTAATCTTTACAAACTTCTCGTAGATAAGAAAAGTACAAGCAGCATCCATACCTGCGTATAGTTTCATTATGTCAAAGGGAATATCTCCCCAGTTAAAGTCATTTTTGAGAATACCGTTCTGCTTACGATAGTTGTCTATCCACTCATACATCGGCTTCTCGTAATCTCCATAGATTGTATACTTCATTGATAACTGCTTCAGACCATGAGTACCGGGGTTCTCATCAATCAAGTAGTGCAGTAACATAGTATCTTCAAAGCTAGGGAATTTAAAGTTGAAATGGTACTCAAAGAATGCCATATCAAACTTGGCATTGTGGAATATTATAGTCTTCTTGTCAAACAATTCTTGCAACAAAGCCTCGCTCTCTTCATCGAAGCATTCTGTATCTATATATGCTCCACGATCAGCTTCATAGCTAAGAGAGATGCCAAGCATATGCCCATCACGTGGATATAGTCCGGTTGTTTCCGAGTCAAGAGCAACATAAGGCAGAGGGGCAGAAATAGCAGCGCGTATAAAAGCATTAGCTTCCTCCGTATCTTGTATGCCCCACGCATTGTATGTAGTTATTACGGTATCTTGTTTATTACCAGTTATGTACTCTATGATACTTTGCTTGGAGTCGTCCCATGTACGCTGAGCCTCTGGCTTAAATGCGAGCATGGCAGGGTTAATGACAGGTAAGAACTTTTCTTCGACTTTCTTACCAGAGTATTCTGTGACTGAGTTCACAGAGGTGAAATATTTGAGTGCGTCACTGCCTACAACAATAATCCAGTCGTAGGCATCAATATCAATTTCAATATCGCAATCTCGTTTTAGTACTTTTTTAAGGTAAGGATCTGAGCATAGCTGATATTGATCAAACTCGAACTCTTCATCAAACTCTTTCTTGAAATTTGTTTTACTTGGTTTAGTTTCTACTAATGCAACTTTAGGCATATAATTTTCTCTTTAGTGTTTGTACTGATTTTAAAGGTAGTGCTCCTGGATCAGTATCCGTTAGAGCTACGTTTCTAGATAACAAGCCTACTCGCTCTGCTATCTCTTTTACTTCTACTGCGGCATCCTGTCCTGCGCTATCTCCATCGAAGAAAATTATTACCTCTTCTACACCTTGTATAGAAAGCATTCGCAATTTATCTTCATTTATGTTCTTTGTTCCAAAGGTACAAACTGCGTTAGTTAGTCCTTTATCGTGTAAATTTACCATATCATATATACCTTCTACTAAGATAATGGAGCCTTGTATCGGCTCTACTATAGGGTAGAGAGGTAGCTTTGCACCCGCAGGCGAGATCATATACTTAGGCGTTCCGCCTGTAGTATGACGACCGTTGAATGATACTATGCGACCTGATATATCTCGTACAGGAAACACAATACGACCAATGTGGTCAGTATCATGATGTTGAAACGCTTCAAATCTTTTATATGTCTCTGGTTTAATATTTCTCCAGTTACCTATGTAAGGAACATAACCCTTGGGAAAGGACAAACCAACCGACTCAGACCTCTTCTCTCTAATACTTTTTTTGAGTAATTCTCGTCTTAGTTGTAATTGGTTTGCCTTTTCACCAAAATGGGTAAAAATGTTGCCTTTGTATCCACAGGAGAAACAGTTAAATATCCCTGTGATCTTGTCAATACGCATACTAGGGCTACTATCATCGTGTTCAGGATTGAGACACGTAACAATAGCATCTGCACCTTTAGGTACAAAATATACTTGTCTTGATACTAATAGTTCTTCTACTGTCATTATGCTACTTCAGCATAGAAGTAGTCACCTGTCTTTCGAAGCCGTACTATTTCTTTGCCTTCGATAGTCTGCCCTAGACTAATATAAGGGCCGCCACTAGGATCGAACATTCCTAAGTCCTGGTTGTCAATCTTATCCTGACCTTCTTTGCCGCCGTAACGACAATACTCAAGCGAGCTACCTGTCATAATAAATCTGTAGATGCTCTCGTCTTGCTTTTCCCAACACCAGCTATCGCCATATCTATTTTTAATCATCTTCCTATATCCTTTATGTTTTCTTTACTAATAACTTGATAAGCTCCCTTGTTATATGCAGGGGCTACAGTAAAGTCTGCACCGGCAGTATAACTGCGGTCTACAGCTTCACAAGATCCACCATCTACTGAGGCAGAACTATAATATTGAGTGTCTCTACGGTAAGTCGTAGTCTCTTCTAAGGGTTCAAACTTAGGTGTATATCGTTTAGATTTGGGCAGAGGTCTACGCTTCCTACCTGAATAAGAGTGTCGTAAACTGCCGAATGAAAGTGCCATTTGCTATTCTCCTTTAAAGTATCCGTATATTATACGCAAAAGAAGATCAAAAGTCAAGAAATATTTTTAAAGATCATCAATGTCTTCGCCAGTTTTGTGCGAAGAATCTTCTTTCTCTTTAGGAGTCATCGCTGTCTCTGGGCCTATCTTTAAGGTATCCCAGTCTACTGTAGAAGTAAAGGAGTTCATAGAGGCTGAACGCATTTTTACACAGTTAAATGTAATACATTCATCTTCATGATCCCAAGTTTCTAGTGCATAAGCCGCATCTGCCGCATCAAGAATACCTTTAGCAAAGCGAGCCTCGCCTGTAGCATCTGTTTGATAGGGAGATATTACGGTACAATCGTACTCTTGTGCCATTGATTTCAACGCTTTACTTACTTCGATTTGCTCAGTCCAATCGTACTGACCGCCACGCGATGGAAGACTAGACCGTTTTACTTGATTAATATAATCAACAATAATGACACCAACATTCAGAGACTTGACTTTTTTGTCAAGTTCTGCACGAATCTTGGATAGAGTAAGAGATGCATCATACACTACGTCTAACTGCTGAGTCGGGAGAAGCTCGCAGGTATTCTTTAGTGAGATGTGCAACTTTTCAAAGTCACGATGCTGTCTATAATCTTTCAAACGATCTTGCCCATCAACATAACGACCTGCCCACCACGTAGCTACTTTTTCCCACTCGGTTACACTCAGATTCTGAGTACGAAGACGAGAGAAAGGAACTTGGGTAGCAATGGAACAACATCGTTGAAGGATCGACCGGCTATCCATCTCAATAGTGAAATATATAGCCGATCTTCCTGAAGCGTAAACACTGTTAGCAATGTTTGCACAAATAACTGATTTACCCGCACCTCTTTTACCTCCGAACATAACAAGATCTCTAGGAGAGAACTTAATGTCGTGGTCGTACTCTTCATTGAGTCCGAGAGGTATATACTTGGCTAAATCTTCTTCTGGCTCAAACAAGTCAATACGTTGCATACTTTCTTGTGGGTCTTCGAGATCAACCTTATCTTCAACGTCTAGGACGATCTGATGTAGGTGGTTTACTGATTCCTGTGCATTCTCAAATGCGACAGAATTTTCAATATAATCTTCTAGTGAGTCCAGAATTTCTTTTTGAGTGTATTCGTTCTTCAGATACTCAAGAAGCATACTGGGATCGGCATCGACCTCAATAGCTTCTACTGCGTACAGTTTTTCACGAGTAGCTGAATCACGAATCTCAAACTTTAGATCTTCAATCGTAGGCATTCTATGAAACTCTTCACAATGCTTATCAATAACCTTATACAGACTATGATATTCAGTTGCAAAATATTGCTTGTGCGCCACACTCCAGGTCTGAAAGTCCTGTAGCGTAAGCACTTGCTTAATAAGCGCACTAGCAATGTTCAATGAAAGTCTCCCGATTTCAAATCTAAAAAAAGGAACTACCGAGGAGTGCTCGGCAGTTCTAGGTCAAGAAGGATTAAGCAGATGCTTTTTCTTTCTTAGATGCGCCATCATAGTCAGCGGCTGAAAGGCCACGACGAGTTAGCATAGTCTTGACGCCACGAGCAGTTTTGCCAATCGCTTCAGCGATATCTTCAACGCCCATGCTACCAATGTCACTCAAGCTAGCCAACGGATCTTCTTTAGAAGAGCCTTTGGTAGTCTCTTGACGAGGAATAGCATCAATGTCTCCAGAACGAAGTAGGCTAAGAGCCTTGCCGCGTACAGAGTTTACAGAACGCTCTAGCTCAGCCGCGATTGCTTCAACGAAAGCACCAGCTTGTACCATAGATACAAAGGTAACTTCTTCAGCAGGAGAGTACGTGCGTACAGCTTCTACTTTAGGAGCAGGCTTGACGTGGCCAGTTAGTTCCATAGACAGGATCTTACCCTGAATTGACTTAGCAGAGAAAGCACCATCTTCAAAATGAGATGCAATTTCAGCGTAAGTATATGTACCACTATTGTCAGCGACAAAAGCAGAAAGAGTAGCTTCTTGAGTATCGTTAAACGCTCGTGAAGCATTGGCCGAGGCCAACTCTACGTCGTGTCCCATCTTTCGCAATTTGCTTGAGATAGAACGAGTAGAGGTTTCAAGCTGATCTGCTGCTTCTGCAACAGTTGCTTGGGATACGGGGCTTTCGCCACCGACAAAATCAGTGAGGGCGGTAGTACGCTCATCAGTCCATTTAGGTAGTGCCATGTTTTTTATTCTCCAATAAAATTTAAAAGGTTAGTTATGATTTGAACGCCAGAATCTCTGGCTTTCTTAGTTTTAGCAGATTCAACTCCGCTTTCGTTTACTAGGATCGTGACATCCTTTGTCAAGCTTGTCTTGACCGCATAACCAAGCTCTTGTAGTTTGCTATGAGCCTCGGCTTTCGTTTTGTAACTGGTAAGTTTACCACTAATACAAACCGTGCCGTGGGTTATGTTTGTTGTTTGATTGTTATCAAACTTGAAGCTAAAAGGTAACATACTCTGCTGATAAAATTCCATCTCTAACCAGTTTAATAAACTAGCTGTAGACTTCTCACCAAGACCGGCTTTTCGGCACAAATCATAGTCTATTTCTTCGATATCTTCGCAGACTTTGGATAGTTTTTCCGAAGCCGTCTTCCCGATGAGAGGTATACTAAAAGCAGGTAAAAGTACATTTAGCGGTGCACTCTTAGAGCGTTGCAATTCATCTACTAACTTTATACCAAGTAAACTAGAACCAAGTAGTTCGACAAAGTCCTCTAGCGTTAACTCATAAAGCTCTTCGAGAGAGACAATATCGAGTTTAGAGATAGTGGCAGGGCCGAGACCTTTGATCTTGAGAGTCTTAGCAAAGTGTTCGATGAGTTTTGCAAGCTTTTCTCCGCAATGCGGATTTCTACAAAACAAAAGATAGTTGACCTCTTCTAATGCCGAACTGCAACTAGGGCAGTTTGTTGGGGCTTCGATTATGGTCATAGCTAATCCTTTGAAATTGAATATGTATTATACGGGTTTTTCACGTTTCTGTCAAGAAGTATTTTTCTACAGGTAGCAATCAATCTAATCGTCTCACAACGCGAGGTATGATCTCACCTGAACGTATAACTTCCACTCTACAACCTATTTCAAGGTTAAGATCGCGGATATACTCGATATTATGTAGCGTTGCTCTTGCCACAGTAGCATCGCCAACCTTTATAGGGTCTAGAATAGCTACTGGACTAACAACTCCGCTCTTACCCAACTGCCATACTACATCCAACAGCGTGGTCTCCACTCCAGCTACTCGCTCTTTCAGAGCAAAAGCACCTCGTGGGTGTTTAGAAGTGTGGCCTAACCCCTGAAAGTCTTTGTTATTACCTATACGATAAACTTCCCCATCTGTAGGATAGTCAGTACAATCGAAGGTAGTAACAACATTCATACCTTGTATCTGTAGCGAATGTAGAGTATCTCTATATTGGCCATGCATAGTAGGTTCTAAATGGTATGCTACAAACTTGAGTGAACGTGTTTTAAACTCTTTCAAGTCTTTTAGTCCAAGCGAGCCTGAAGCATAGTTACGGGAATTAGGTATACTACTAAGGGCAACAACTTCACCAGTAACCTGTCTAATACCGAGCAAGGTAATACGGTTAGGTACTAACTCTTTCATCTTATCAGTGATGTCTCTACCTTGTACTCCGTCGCCTCTAGTTAAAGCTAACTCTAGGTGTCCGTTAACATATAGTAAAGATACTGCTGCTCCATCCAATTTAGGACTAACAAGACACTGCTTAATATCTAAAGGAGCTTTGGCTAAGTCAAAACACTTCTGTAACGAGTACATTTGGAATGTATGTGGCACTGCATCAGTAACCTCATACCCAACTGTCGTGTAGTTATGTTTCTGTGCTAGAAGATCGAACTCTTCATCAGAAATGAGAGGATAACCTTCGTAGTACATAGTACTCGCTCTGTCTAAAAATGATCGCATATTCTTTTCCTAAATAAGAAAGTATATTATACGGAATTTAAGCAGCACTGTCAAGAACTATTTGTAGAGATCCTTAATTAGATCTAGGAAATGTTCCTCTATTAAACTTTTAGACTCTGCTAGAGATAATATCTCTATTAGACCTGCAAACATTTCTCTTGAGTTAGAAAGGTCTAGGGGCATTGCAACTCCTTCAGGTGTTGGTTTCCATTCTTCTTCAAAATCCATATAATACTTCCGTAAGTGCATGTATTCTACACCTCTGAATGTATTAATGGTAAGTCTTATCTGTACTTCTTTAACTTTATCATAATGTATGACACGCGAGTACGCTTCGGGAGCCTGATGTAAATCCATTATCGTCTACCCTCGTTTTTGAGGATAGATGCCAAGGGCAGTACACTAGACACGTTTGAAGGTCTGAGTAATCTATATGAGTCAGTATCCCAACAAAAGAAGAGAAGAGTATCATCCGTTTCTTTGGCTCTATTCTTTTTCTTCTGGATGTAGGGTGTTGTGAAATCTAAGGTACAGACATTGTACTTTAGTTTCTTGGAGTGTGCACTACGATAAGTAATAATGGCATCTCCATATTCGCGCACTAAATGCGCCAGTTCTTGCTTTTTCAACTATAGCTCCTTGGTAGTATTTCAGCAATCATTATTGTGAAACTACTTACAGCAAGGTGGTTTCTATAGATACAAAAATACCCCGCTAGACGAATCTAGCAGGGTAGGTACTTATGCTTCGCTAATAGCAACTAAAATCGAAGTGAAGTATTGAGATGCTTTACCAGTAAGTTTGGCAATAATCTCTTCATCTACAGGTTGTCCGGCATCACTGAGTGCGGCAATAAGCGCATCAGCTGCGGCAGCTTTAGATACTCGCGTACCTGCCCCTCCGCCTGTAGCTCCACCACTGGATTTAGCGGCAGGTGTTTTCTTAACATAAACGCCAGCTTTTGTTAAGATCATACGAACACCATTAGGTGATTCGTCTAGTTCTTCTGCAATATCTTTTACAATCTCCATAGATGTTTCTGGAGTAGGGTCTGATGCTTCATATAGTGATACTGCTTTTGCTTTTTTGTCGTCGTCCCAAGCCACTTTGCGTGTCCTTCTGTTAGGGTTTTTGTTTCCTGGGCAATCGCCCAGAGCTTGTAGTTGTTGAGTATAGAATCGGTCGCCCAATGGTATTCTCCTTTATTTGAAAAGATATTATACGGCAATTTTAACCATCTTGTCAAGACTTATTTTTTCTTATCTCTTACATTTTTTATCGCACTTTTTATTGCGTCTTCTGCTAGTACTGAACAGTGTATTTTTACAGGGGGCAAGGCAAGTTCATGAGCAAGTGTTGTGTTCTTTATCTGTGACGCAGCATCTAGTGTCATTCCTTGCACCATCTCAGTTAGTAAACTACTGCTTGCAATAGCACTACCGCACCCATATGTTTTAAACTTTGCATCTACTATTACATCGTTATCATCTACTTGTATTTGCAGACGCATAACATCCCCACACGCGGGTGCTCCTACCATGCCTGTGCCTACGTTAAAGGCGTTTTCATCAAGGATACCCACATTGCGTGGATTCTCATAATGGTCTAATAATTGTTTACTGTATGCCATTTCTATCTCCTAGTTAATGTGGAAGCTCTCTCCGCACCCACACTCGGCTGTGACGTTAGGGTTTACAAATTTGAATCCCTCTGACAACCCTTCGTACAAATACTCTAGTACTGATCCTGCAAGGTATACCCTACTTTTTTCGTCAATGACTAGTGTTACACCTCGGTCATGTATAACTGTATCATCTCGTTCCATGTTGTATGAGTACTCTAAAACATAGGCCAATCCACTACAGCCTACTGTCCGTACTCCTACTCTTATTCCTTCGCAATCTGGTTTTTCCGCCAGCTTACTGCGTAAAGGTTCGTATGCTGACTCTCCAATAGTAATCATAGTCTCTCTAAATTTACACCATACTGTTTCAGATGCTGTAACTTGCCCAGCTCGTAAGAAGGGGCATATGCGTTAAAACCTCCAGAAGTAACATTAGAGAAGAACGTGTCTTCGCTATCAACCTTCTGCACTACATATATACTGTAACAAGGGCCTCCGTACTTACTTTCGTAATCTACGGGGGACATTCCTTTCTTTGAAGATACGTACTCAGGTGTTAGTCTTTCTTTAATAATAACTGTACTATGGTACGTTGCTGACCATGCTATTTCTCCATAATCAAAATCTGTAGCTACACACTCATCTGGAAAGTAGTGAGGAGTCAGTCTTTCTTCTTGGTTTCCTGGTCTTTCTGGGACTCCAACTCTTTCAAGAATTGCTCGTACGAACCCGGCGGAACGAAAAAGACGTTTTGATATATCTGTAATAGTGTTGCCTGCGAGGAAGCTTGTGCACGCTTCATTGATTTCCGCATCAGACGCAGGACGGCCGCGTAGAGACCCTTTTCGTTTTTTGGTATATGCTCTTTGCTCATCATATTCTTCTATAATCTTACCTAGCCTAGTAGTATTGTAGGCGATGTTTAATAAGTCACACGCTTCCTTCTTTGTAATAGGTTTTTCCGAAACAGTTGAGTCTAGCAGGAGCTTCACCTTCCCCACGTTCGTTGGCGATAGGTTCTCGTAGCTCTTCTTCTTTGTTCGTGCCATACTCTAACTCCAATAATAATTCGCAATAATGAATAACTTTCTTAATATCTTCTGCACCGTTCTTCTGTGAGTGCCTAGTAACATACTTTACTATATTACCCTCAATATACCCTAGGTTATTTGCATGGATATATTCGATTGGTTGTATTTTTAAATCTTTGTAGTGTTGGCCGCCTTCTTGCTTTTCTAGTGGATTACTCATGTACGAAATCCTTAATCAGAGGAAACAGTGGATTGATTTCATATGCACACTGTCGTGCAATATCCATATGTTCTTTCTGTGTGCCAGCAGTGGTACGCACATCAATGAAGTGAATCCATGATCGTATTGTTCCGTGCATATACAAACGAGTCCGAGTAAGACCTTCTGGAAGTACTGCTCTTGCCTGCTCTTTAGCAATGCCATTCTCAATAGCCCAATTGTAAGCATTTTCTGCTGAAGCTATTACTTTTTTCTGTCTCAATATCCACTGAGCCTCTAGGATATTATCTGTTGATTCGATACTATTCTGACGATTCTTTGTATCTTGCATACGAGTTTCTCGTAATTCAAAAGGATAGCCCATTGCCGCAGGGTCGGCATATCGTTGGCTAAACTCTTGAAAGGCAAAGCTACGATGACGTACTATCTGGTGAGCAATGTCACGAGTAGTGTTGATCTCCATAGTAATACCACACATCTCAAAAGGAGACCAGTGTTTATGCTTGATTAGGTACTCTACTAGCTTACGAGAGGTAAGTTCGTTACTCTGGTTAGCTGGGTTGGACACCCTAGCCATATATGCAATATCTGCAATAAGGTCAGGCGAAGATGTCGATATAAGTTTTACTTGTGTCATTTGGCTGTGATCCTTTTTTCGTAGTCTGCATAGTCTTCGTTCCACCAGTCAGGTTTGGGCCTATGCGACCAGGTGGCAAAGGTGGCTTTATCAAGGTGATAGTAATCCCTGTAAGATTGTATAGGGTTGTCGTAGTCTTTAAGTTCATCAGGCATCGCTAGTCCGAAGGTGGTGAATCCTTTTCTTGGTAGATTCCGTGGCTCTGGTAGCTTGTTAACCACTTCCACAATCGACTTGTGTTGTTTCGCATAGCGATAATGATATTCGTCATTGAGAGCATTACCATAACAGTGTGTCCATTCAAAATTGTCTAGCGAAGAGCGTACCCATATAGTGCAAGGGTGGTTGTACATCATCGGTAGATAAGGGGTTAAGGGTCGTTCTTCCATTGGAAGATGTTTAATATCTTTTTTTAAGGCATTAAGATGATCTCGCTCTTCTTTATTGAGAGCGCGAGGTATAAAGCCTAGATGCTCGTCAACCCAGATAGCAGTACACATAAGCTGTGCTACTTCTAGGGGCATCTTTACAATGTGCTTGTCTACATGATACTCAGCACATTTGTCGAGGTCTTGGTCTAGGTAAAATAAATTAATGGTAATCTCCCTACAATTGAACCACTATTATACTTGAATTTAGTAAAACTGTCAAGAACTATTTCCGTACTGGTGATCTTCCCTTCGTCCATGCAACGCGAGGAGGAGCTATATACTTTGTTTCTTCAAAGAACTTACCAGACCAATGCGTTGCAGGGAAAGTAAGTAAGTCTCTATAAATTCTTTCTTCTGTACTAGGGTCATGCGCGGGGTGGTCATCTCCGTCAGTGGGCTTCCACCCTACCCAGTCTTTTCTTAGTAAAGGTACATGCCAACAACTAGCTAAGCTATTCATGCCTGCTCCTTCGTCATAGTACTCAAACCAATTACGAAAACAATCAAAGTTAATCCACGTAAGACTTTTCCATCCAGTAGCTACATGGGCTATCCAATGGCTTGTTACACACCCTGCACTTAGTCTTCTCTTATCAGGTATAAAATAGGCGTCCTGTATCAGCTCTATGTCTTCGTTAGAGTACATCTGTAAGTGATCTCTTTCTATCCTACCCCTTACTGGGTCGTATAAAGAGTTGTTAAAAAGTATTTTTACGTCCTTTCTCACTCTCTCTACTATCTTTTGTCTTAGCTGGCCTGTTACCCATATGTCTGTTTTAGCCCCTATATACATTGAGGTTTTATCTGTGGGTAATCCTTTACCGAACCGTAGAACTATATCATGAGAATCAATGAACTCTCCATTAAGTTGCTGTAAAGCGTTTGAATCGTTACCTACTATAATAATACTTTTATCTTTTATAAACTCTTTAAAGATCTCTAAGTGCATTCCAGTCCTCCGCGAACTCATCGTGTGAATAATCTGTATAGACTGGTGTTCCGTCTGTAAAATGTACTGCTACTGGGTCTTTGTCAAAGTTGTAGTACCCTACTAAGTAGTTATAGGACTCATCGAGTCTTCCTATATCGGTTGCCCACTCAAATCTATGTAACCATTGAGGACTCTGTTTGTTTACTGCATCTAAAGTGAGTTGCGAGCAGTCTTCGTGTTCGCAGTTAAATACCATCATAGAACTCCACCACTTACGGGGGTACCATTCATTTTTATGAGAAAGAAACTTATGATACTCTCGTACTTGTTTTATTAAATGTTTTACTACTGTTACAGGAGCACCGCCTACTATGTTGTTTAGTATCGCAGGGTCTTTGCGCCATACAAAGTCACTATCACAGAACATTGCTATGCCTTTGTATCCACATAAATAAGGTACTAAAAATCGAGTATAAGTAAATTCTGTAGAACCATCTTCACTTTCTCTATTGTACCCATGATCTCTAGCTAAATCTTTTTTATCTAGGAGTGTTACTGTATGCCCGAATCTTTCTATAGACCGGACACATACGTCTGTATTCTCTGGTTGTGTGGAGTCATGTCCTACAAATATTCTCACTCTTCATCCTTATATGTATGCAGTTCGCCTTTCTTTTTGGCTTCTCGTTTTCTATCCTTGAATACTTTAGACTTATTGTACCTTCGCTGGAACTTTGCTACTGGATTCTTCTTTTTCATTAGTAGTTACCTCTTTATAGTATATAATTACTTCGCCCAACTGGCTAATATACTTTTTTAACTCTTGCGTATTATAAGACATAAGCTCATAATCTGCTACACTCATTGCTACAAACACCAAGTCTCCTCCGTGTTTCTTTTTAATATCTTCTACAAATCTGTCGAAATAAGTCCTATCCTCTCCTGCTATCTTAGCATCTGATACTACATACCAGTTCGGCTCCTTGAGATCAAGGGGTCGTGGCATGATAGGTTGTGTAATCATAATCTGGATAGGTTTAGAGATAATCTCTACTTCACGAGCAGGTACTTGTAATAAGCTACAGCCACTAATCGTTGAGAGAATTAATGCGCCTGCTAATATCTTCAATTTCATCAAAGACCTCCTTTGTTGCTTTGTTTGCTTTTTTTGTAATCAACCCAGGTTTTGCACTAGCAAGCTGGGCTATATTGTGTCTACGAAAAATATCTAAATAGTCAGACATCTGAGTTTCATACTGTTGATTCTGCTTCTGAAGAGATGCACTAGCTAGTGCTGTCTTCTCTGCTGTCTCAACGATTGCGGCTATTGTAGCTTTCTGCTCTTGATCTCGCAAGTCTTGGGCTAAAATTACTGCTGTCTGTTCTTCTAATTTATTTTTCATAGGCACAATAGCGAATTGGTAGTACAGAAAACCTGCACCACCCATCGCTATTATGATTCCTACTAGAAGCTTAGACACTTTCCATTCTTACCATCAGCCTTTCTGCACGATTACCGACCTGCCTGTACCAAGCAGAGTCTCTGCCTTCTATACCTGCCTGTGCCCAATCATGTGCATCAACTGCTTTTTTAAAGTTTTTAAACTTAGTAAGGCGAGGTCTTCCAAGATTAAATAGCATGTTTACTAGTATCTCTTGTACTTCCTCTGGATAAGTATCCCACATACTATAAAGAACTTTACATTCGCTAATTGCAATATCTAAATCCGCTTGGAACGCTTCTGTAACCCTCTCTTCGGATATAGGAGTATCAACGTCTAAGCCGTACTCTGGATCTTTTTCTAATATTAGATGCCCGATGCCAAAAGTGGCATAGCCTAAATGATCTAAGTAGACTGCGTTTACTATCCCTTCGTCAATTGCTAATTGTTTTTGTACTTGTTCCCTATTCATGTGTTATTCTCCTATCCTGCTGCTACTGCGCTGGCGTATATTGTTATAAACGGTAAGGCTAAACAACTAATCGCTGTAACCATGTTGCATAAATAGCACACGGCCTCTTCTCTCTTATCCACACTTCTTCTCCATACTTCTTAGGCCATAGGCCCTTTCGTAGCCTACTCCAGGGAGACTACTTTCCTATACCAAGTCTTTTAGGTCTTGGTATCCACCTATATGTTCCCCGTTCAATATGATCTGGGGAACAGTTTTAGCATACATAAACTTAGCTGTAAACTCTTCTATGCTATAGTCTTTATCTAACTTTAGTACTGTTAGATTCATTTTCTTACTCACGGCAAGTCTAATCGCCATGTCACAATAAATACAAGCATCCCTGCTATAAATTGTTATTTCACTACCCATTCATTACACCGCGTCGTACCAATTCATTGCGCCACTTCTGCTTGTGCTTAGGCTTTGCATTACCGTCTTCAATAGCCTTTACGATAGTTTCTGTAGGCGTGGCGTGCAAGTAGTAATTTATTTTCTTATACTTCTTAGCTTGACGATCTACTAATACTGAGCTTGATTCTTTAAATTTTACTGGCATTTTTTAATTCCTCTTGGTATTCTAGTTTGAGTTGTTTGAATAGGTCTTCTGCTACCTGTAGATTAGTTGTTCTAACATACAGAGTGTGTGCATCTTCTACAAAGTACATACGATCTACTACGTTCTTGCCTACTTCCGTTCTAATTATTAATTTATTCATCTACTTCTAGTAGTCCCTCCTCTATAAGATGTTCTACAGTTGCTTCGATACCCTGTTGTTTTCCTAAAGCATGGCAGTGAAGTCCACAGCCTATCATACAAAACGCAAGTACAGCTAGTTCTAACATTTAATTTCTCCGTGTCTTGGATTAGTTCTCCATTTCAGAATAACTATTATACGCATAAATAAGGGCACAGTCAAGAAGTATCTTTGGAATGCCGAATAAAGTTCTTATTTCTTTTAGGGCAATTATACCTAAAATAGTGTTAAATGTCAAGAAGAATTTTTAAGCGACCCCAAAAAAATTTCTTGACAACATACCCGTATTTCGATATAATACTTCCATGAAAAAATATAAAAGAAAGCCTTGGACTGATGATGAGCGCAAATTGCTTGCTGCCCATTATTTCTACCAAGATATTGAGTCAATGATGTATATGCTGCCGGGACGAACAGAGCAATCTATTCGTAACCAAGTGGCTTATCTAAGAAAAAGAGGATACAGGTTTAAAACATAATGGGATTATTAGAATGGACAGTAATATTTGCCTTGCTAGGCGTATGGATGTATATAGATAGGGACGGTGATCTATGACAGTTAAAGTACGAAACGGTAATGTAGAACAAGCTTTGCGTGTATTTCGCAAGAAAGTAACAGAAAGCAATGTGTTGTATGACTACAAAGAAAAACAACAACACGAAAAGAAAACATCTAAAAAGAAGCGCAAGAAAGCTGCCGCAGTTAATAGAGAGAGAAAGAGGCGAGAAGCTCAAGCGTTAAACCCGCTTTCCATGAAATAGTTCTTGACAGCTTACTCAGATAAGCGTATAATTATATTCTAAACTGGAGAATTAAATGATTAATGTATATACCGAGAACAAAGCGTTAGACAAGTTTGGTACTTTTATTGACGAATGTGTTGTCTCCCTTTTTCCTACGGATGCGACTTACGACATTTATTTTGAACTACTAAAATTTGTAGACACTAAAGAAGAACATGACTGTGTTCCCGGTACTCACGCAGGTTTCTGTATCGGTGACGAGGTAGAAGCTGTTGTTAGTCTTGCTACCCACTGGGTCATGGACGGAGAAGAGATTGCATACGAAGATCATGAGCTGGCATCAAACATAGCACACGAATTAGTTCATGCTAAGCAGTTTTGCAGAGGACAAATAAACATGGTTGATAACGTATGGAAGCATAACAAAGAAGTTATCGACTGTGACCATGTAGATTATATGGATCTGCCTTGGGAAGTTGAAGCCTATGGCTATGAGACTATACTCACCGATTTATTGTGGGAGAATGTATAATGTTAGATATAATTATTTCAGTATTTGTAATAGTGCTCTTTACAGCAGGCTTGTGGGGATCATACTTAACGGTACAAGATAAGCAAAATGACTATGACGATAAAATAAATTACGATAAAATGAAAAGAGAGGTAGACAAGAATGACTCATCAAGAATTGGATAGACCGTATGTGCAGTTTATATGCCACCCGTATGAGTGTCCGATTAACAGCTCTGTAAATACTAGAGTTACTTATGATATTATGCAGAAAGATATAAGACGCGATGATATGTTAGAACACTTTCAATACTTTATGCAGGCAGTAGGCTATCACTTTGATGCAGATGAACACATTGCTATTATATCGGAGAACGACCTATGACACCCCAAGAGATTGTAGATCATAAACGTAAATGGATACCGTATAGCGACTATGACACTGATGCACATACTGACCTTCGGCGTGCAGTGAGAGAGTGGTGTAAAGATCACTGCTTTCAATGGAGATATGATATTAAAGAGTTTACAGACGTATACTTTGATACTGTACGCTTTGAACTAGAAGAAGATTTTACAGCATTTAACGAGTGGTACATAGGAGTTTGGGAACGTGACTGAATATACACCAGACAACTGGGTAGTACTAAAGATCAAAGAAGGCAAAGGTGCTTTCCCTTTCTACAAAGTTCTAGCAGGATGGAGTGGTGGGTACTTGGGTAATGACAGTTGGAGAATCAATAGCGGTGTTACTCAAGTTAAAGAAGATGGTGACTACTATGAGTTCTATGGTGAAAGCGGCTCACTCTACAGATGTCACAAAGAAGGCTATGGTTTGCGTATGAATAACGCAGGTATATACAATAAACTCAAAAAAGAGGAACAATTTGGGGGTCAGATACAGATGATGCCTGAAGATACAGACTGGAGTAAACTCGTATGAAGCTAAAGACTTATAGCAGAATTAGAATGTGGTGGAGAATTTGGGCTAAATCATTAGGGGAGAAAGTTGGTGAAACAGATCGACAAGCAAACACTATTGCCATTATTCGTAGCATCTGGTGGTTTACACATATGCTTACTTGTTTGGCAATCATACTTAACGCTGTAGCCAATCATGGCTGGGGACTAATTGGATTGTGATGAAAAGACTGTGGACAATATGGAAACACGCACTAGGCTCCTTTGACGAAGAGGATGGCTATGATGTGCAAAATGAAGATAGAATTTCTCTCATACGCACGTTTGTTGTGCTTTCCAATCTTTTGTGTGTATACTTAATTATGATTAACATTGTTATAGGGTGGCTATGAATAAAATGATACGTTTTCAACTTGCTAATACAGAATTAGTAATAGACCCTCCAAACGGTTCTAGGTATGGGTTTCCTAAGCCTATGCCCACAGGTTGGGTACAAAAAACTGATGCAGAGAAAAGAGCTTGGTACATCAAAGAAGGCTATCCTGCCGAAGTTATAGATTCCTACGGTACATCAGTACCTAGTATGCTATGGCACAGAACAATAGAGGATTGATTATGAAAGTTAAGATAGGAGGATATCCTAAAAACCGCTGGTACCATAATTTTCTTTATGAGAAGTTTGGCTACGAGAATGTACCTAAAGTATCTGTTCGTATTGATAAGTGCGATACTTGGTCAATGGATCATACACTTGCACACATAGTTGTGCCTATGTTGACTCAGCTTCGTCAACAGACCCATAGTGCTCCATTAGTATGTTTTGGGGACCGACCACAGCATTTAATAGGTACTGTACCTGACCCTGCAAAAGGAGAGACTGATGAGTTTCATCATGATGCTTGGTACTGGGCGATGGACGAGATGCTTTTTGCCTTTGAGAGTAAGCTAACAGAGTGGACTTTTGATGATTTAGTGTTTCGCGATCAGGAAAGGATCAGCAACGGTTTTCGACTATTTGGGAAGTACTACGAAAACTTATGGGACTAATATGAGAAGAGGAAAACCTAGGCCAGTAAGTGTAGTGCCATCGCCTTGCATTCAAGTATGCACTTACAGTACAGACCCTGGAGCTATATACTGCACGGGCTGTAAGAGAACCACTTCCGAGATTCGGGAGTGGATTATTATGACAGACGAAGAAAAACTAGCTACGTTAAGGAGAATTGAAAGTGAGTGATGCAACACACGGGGGTAAGGGGGATAGAGATCGTACAGATCGATCGCTATATGAGAACAACTGGGATAAGGTTTTTGGAAGGAAGAATGACTACTTTCATCACGACTACGAGGATACATCAACCCCACGAGAGGTTCTTGCTACCTCAGTATACATTACCGAATATGGTTCACCTAAAGCTATGATGTCTCAGGTACAGATTGATCGTAGGCTTAAAGAGTGGGGCATGATGTATGATTGCCTACAGAATATGCACCTTTACGAATATCCCCTAGAAGAAGTTAAAGAACTTCTGAAACAAATAAAAATTTCTTGACAAGCATGCTGAATGCGAGTATAATATACGCATAAACCAGATAAACAGGAACAAAAAATGAGTTTAAAAATCAGTAATTTTGAAATGGTAGGCGACTTCATGGAGGCTTTTGGACAAGAAGTACTCTATATGCCGAAGATGCCTGATACTAACCTCGCGGCACTACGCCTCGATCTAATTGAAGAAGAAGTACAGGAGTTAAGAGATGGACTTGGTAAAAAGAGTATGCTTGAGATTGCCGATGCACTTACAGACATTCTTTACGTTGTATATGGTGCAGGGCACAGTTTTGGTATTGACCTTGATGAGTGCTTTGACGAAGTTCATAGCAGCAATATGACTAAGCTAGGTGAAGACGGACGACCAATGTACCGTGACGATGGTAAGGTTATGAAAGGGCCGAACTACCGTGAGCCTGATCTTACAGCGTTTGTACGTTAGTGTACAGTGAAGTAGTAGAAGCACTTGAGAAAGCCTTCGATGTTATGCCTGAAGGTGTAGACCTAAGTAAGGGAGGGCTAGGAGAATTAGCACTTGCACACGATCTCGGACATATGCTCGTTGCAGGAGATAAGGGAGCTGATGCTCAGGACGAGGAAGGCAACCTCTACGAATATAAGGTCTCTACTACAAATCAATTTAACTTTAACTTCATGGCAAGGCGTTCAAGCTGGGAAGATAACAAAGCTACTGTAGAAGCTCACTTTAAAACTATTGAAGGAGCTTGGGTAGGGCAGAGAGAAGGTATGAAGATTATAGAGAAGGCATATGTGCCTACAGAGATACTTCTTCCGTACTTATTAAAACACTTTGAGAGTACCAAAGGCTCTCAACTCAATAAAAACTTTAGAATGACTAAATTTAAGGAACTAAACAATGTTTGATACGTTTAAAACAGTAGATGAGAAACACGAGTTTGAGATCGTTGAAAACGGTTTTATACTGAGAGTAAATGGCCGTGATTTGGAAGAGAATTGGATTGCAAGAAGCTATATTTTTGATGATGATGTAGAGTTTTTCTCTGCCATTGGTGAACTTGCTGAGAAGGATCGCACATAATGAAGTACTTTGTCGTTGAAACTGTGGCTACCTATCATATGAAGTACTTGATAGCACAACCTGATGATCATGAACCTGAGTGGTGCATGGATACTGTTACCTGCGAAGAAGCAGATGATATGTGCCAAAACTATCTAGGAGAACAGATACTTGGTTACAAGGAAGTAGACGACAAGCAACTCCTCACAGAAGTAGATGGTACCTACATTGCTGACTGGCCAACAGATCAAATCAAGACTGTCTTTGCAGTGGTGAATTAGATGAGCGATCGCCAAGAGAAGTACTATAGTTTCGTAGACTCTATGTGGAGAAGAAATCGTGAGGAGCGTAGAGACTGGTGTCAACTCATCCTTACAAAAGATGAATATACCTCTAGCTATGGAGAATGGTTAGAGCAAGCATTTGAGGAATACTGTGCAAAGGAACTCGCATAGTCTACTCCTCGGAAAAATAGATTTTATAAGACAGCTTCATTCTTCTACTTTTTCACCACTGCAAAGACAACCCACCTAAGCAAATATTAGACCTTTACAGATTTCAAAAAGTGTGATAAAATATATTCTAAATTGATAGATACTAAGATCAATAACAATTCTTCAAAACTAAATGCTAGTGAGGGACATAGTGATATTATTGCAATTGTGTTGCTCTCGGATTAAAGGAGAGAGCATTCACGAATCCAATAGATTATTACGTTGTTGTCTCAAACTAGCAATAACCCCACAATGACTTCACATTAAATATCAACGTCCTCTGATCAATTACTAAGGACAACGATAATTTACTATCACTAAGCTACGGTCGCAATGACCGTTATCTATTTGGCTAAAAATCCCTTTCTTACTATACTTATGTAACGCGCCATAATTTGGCTCTATTCGCGATCGTTTAAATCCGTATTCCTTTACCTTAATTGTTTACAATTGTACTGTGCTTTCACTAGTAGAACACCAATCTTCCCTTCTTTTCTTTAGTCGATAAAAAACCTCCAACTATCTCTAGCTGAAGGTTCTCGTTGTTTGTTTACTACTTGCTATTTCTACTACTATCTACTACTTGCTATTTCTTACTACTATCTACTACTATCTACTACTATCTACTACTATCTACTATCTACTACTATCTACTACTTGCTATGCACCCGTGGCGAGGTCAAGGTGCTACTG
>Ga0308011_10000085_pt1 | contig 50618 bp, 61 predicted proteins | sample Neamet177_FD_203144 | JGI IMG/M metagenome (GOLD analysis project Ga0308011, IMG submission 203144) | Marine microbial communities from water near the shore, Antarctic Ocean - #177 | ecosystem: Environmental > Aquatic > Marine > Unclassified | place: Southern Ocean | collected 2014-07-25 | reverse complement strand
CGTTATTTTCTGACAAGCTAAACGTCATGGAATAATTTGCGATAGGGTTATCAGTAATTCTTTTTATGTCTTTAACATAATCATAAACACTAATATTAAATTTAGCACACAATGAAAATAATTCTGGAAACAATTTTTCAAACTTTATTTCGCTAAAAACATTAGGACGAAACGCCATGTCAATATTTTTACTTTTTAATAGTTTTGCTTTATTTTCTATTTCACGCAATAGTTTTGCTTTGAATTGATCACGAAATTTGAACCAAAGTATTGTCCTAATAATTCTGGCTATTGCTACTTTATGTTGACCATCACTAGCTATCATGAATTTTGCACCCATGCCGGTAAACATTAAACAAACATTTGCACAAGCGGTACTAAATTGTGAACAAGTATTGAACCCGCTTACATTTGCGGGAGCTAGTGACAGGCCCCAAATTTCTAAATCATTATCTAGATCTAGATTACGAATTACATCTTTTTTCATCTTAGTATTTTGACCGATAAGCTTAGGAAGCTTAGACCAGTTCAAAGAGCCATCCGACTTGATAGCGTTATCAATAGCGTCCAAAGCGACTTTACGACAATCAAGAATAAACTTGTCGTTATCCATGTCAGCTTTATTTTCTATCATGGCAAGTTTTGTAGCAGTTTTATATTCGTTTAAGTTTAGCATTGTTTAGATCCAATTTGGTTAGTGTTAAATTCTGTCATTACTAGTTCACAGATATACAAATAGGTAAAGCTGCTTATTTGTGACGTAGCGTCATTCCAGGTTAATCGTGTAAAAACAATGGGTTACGCATCCTAAGCATTGGCAAGTCGGTAACATATTTGACGGGTGTACTATATAATGAACGCAAATAGTTCATACATCCATGACACAATTGCACATCTTTTTTTTATTCTTTGAGTTAAATTACTATTTCACAATCTTTACTGTACATATATCAGTTATAAAACGTAGTAAAAACAATAGTTTAGCTTAGGTATTGTTCTATTTATCGATATACTATGGACTTTGTTCTCCTTTTGTTCTCATGGGGGTGGGCGTGGGCCAGCCTGGGTGGGTACGTTAGTATATATGTAGAAATACACGCACGAGGTTTTTGAGTTCAGTCCTTATGTACGTGTACACCACTATAAAGTAGTACCGATTCGGACTTATCTAGTAATTCGGACTTAGCATAGCTCTATGTGATGCACGAAAGACACATATACAGAAAAAACTTCATAGAAGGGCATTTTAGGGGTTGTCAGCACCTCCTTTTTAGCTATAACTACGTAGTAGTAGTAGCCTTTAGTTAAACTTTTATAGTTAATACATACAAAAAAGAGTAGTTACTAAGAAGTTTAACTATCTTTTAGAGGATTGGATTAGAAATAGTGGACTTAGGCAAGTTAAACTAAATCTAAACAAGTCAAATAAAGTTTAACTACCCTATTGACGGTATAATGTATATAAACTATTATATTTGTAGTAACATTAATTATACAAATGGGTTTTACTCCTTCCCTCCTTGTGTATTTGTATAAGTTACCAACTGGTACGTGTTGTAAGGCTTTAAGTAGCTACTACAATCTCTCCCTCCTTTACTCCAAATGTAGTATTTGCGGCACGTACCACCTATTATTTCCGTATTAACAATTAAGTGTTGACTTTAATGGCTAAAAGAATAAAACTATATGCGTCTGAAGATGTAATAGAACAATTTTATGAAGCATTAGCGGCTAATGACAGTAGACGCATGCATCGCGTACACATTCCTAAGTCAGACGTATTTTATGTAAGAACTGCGATACATGGAGACACTGGAGTAAAGTATACTTTAGATCACGTAGAGAGAGCTATGTTTCTAGAAGGCTTTCTAAAAAAGTATGAAGTTCTAGACCCAGAAAGAGAGAGGCCAGGAGTCGGCTAACACAATAAGGAGTAAGTTGTGGATCCATTTACTATTATGGCAGGTGCTTCTGCAGCATTTACAGGAATAAAAAAAGCAGTAGCTATGGGTAAAGATATACAGTCTATGGCTGGTTCTTTATCTACATGGTCAAAGGCTTGTAGCGACTTAGATTTTCTAGAGAAGAAAGCCAAGAAGCCACCCCTATATAAGATGTTTAGTGACAATCAGGCCAATGCATTAGAAATCTGGGAGAAAAAGCAGAAACTAGCCGAATATCGTGACGAACTGAAAACTCATATATCATGGACGTACGGCCCCTCGGCTTGGCGAGAAATTTGCTCCATTGAGGCCCAACAAAGAAAACAACAGCAAGAGTTAGTTTATCAAAAGCAAGAGTTCATAGATAACCTTATTAACTGGGCTGTAGGCATATTGATATTTTTAATTGTAACTGGTATATGTTCAACAGGAATATATTATTTTGGTTCAACAAATGGGAAGTGGTAATGGAAAAGATTATACAGTGGATAGAAAACTTCTTTAAAAACGATACTCCGTCTTATCTTAAAGGTAAAAACTAATGGCTAAAGCTGGACTATATTCTAACATCGCTGCAAAGAAAAAGCGAATAGCCTCTGGATCTGGAGAGAAGATGCGTAAGGTTGGGTCTAAAGGTGCGCCTACTAAAGCTAATTTTAAAGCAGCGGCTAAAACAGCAAAGAAGAGATCATAATGGCTAAAGGTATGAAGCACTATAAAAAAGACGGCACTCTATACAAAAGTGCTACGCATCAAATGCCAGACGGTTCTTTACACACAGGAAAGTCTCACACTAAATCAAGTGTAAAGCTATTCCATTTTAAAGACCTGTCAAAAGCTTCTCAGAAAAAGGCAAGCTAATGGCCCGTGATTACAAGAAGGAGTATTCTAACTACCAAGGCACACCAGCCCAGCGCAAGCGCAACGATGAGCGAAAGAAAGCTAGGCGTAAAATGGTTGCAGGTGGTCTAGCCAAAAAGGGTGATGGCAAAGATGTACATCACAAGGATGGCAATACAGGTAATAACTCTAGCAAAAACTTATCGGTAGTATCTAAAGCTAAGAACCGTAGTTTTCCACGTAATTCAAAAGCAGGAAAGAAGTAATATGAAAAAAGTAAAATCTATATTGTCTTGGTGTTGGAATAAAATCAAGCCAGCGATTAAGTTTGTGCTACGCAAAGCATTCCCTACAGTTGCACGTTTCCAGTAACAATGTTTTTGTCTTTATTGTTAGTTTGTAGTGAGCCTAATGTTTATAGCTGTAATGTGCTTAGTAATACAGAAGACTTATTTCCTACAAAGCAAACGTGTTTAGAGTATACTGAAAAGGCAAAGAGCAACTTTCTTTCTAAGGGGCAATATGCTCGTGGAGGTTGCATCATAGTTCCTGAGAGTGGAGTAGGAGTTTAATGTCTATCGATTATAGAGGAGAAACGTTTGAAGGTTACAACAAGCCTAAGAGAACACCTAAACATCCTACGAAATCCCACGCAGTGCTTGCCAAAGAAGGTGACAACATTAAGCTCATCAGGTTCGGTGAGCAGGGAGCCAAAACGGCTGGTAAACCAAAGGATGGCGAATCGGATCGCATGAAGGCTAAACGTAAAAGCTTTAAAGCTAGGCATGGTAAAAACATTGCTAAAGGTAAGATGAGTGCAGCCTACTGGGCTGATAAAGTAAAATGGTAGTAATGTCCTTATGGCAAGTGCTTATACTAATACTAGTTACATTAAATACTTGTGTAAATTGTCTAAGGATGTATAGGGAGAATAAGAAATGACATGTAAAAAGTGTAATGAAGATCAAGACAAATGCGATTGCAAAAAAGGGAAATAGACATGAATACTAAAATGAATCCGGGAATGAAAGCTTTAAAGAAAGAAGCACCAGAAGTAGCTTCTAAAATGGGCTACATGTATGGCGGCATGACTAAGAAAAAAACAGGTTATAACAAAGGTGGTTATGTATCTTGTGGAGCATCTAATCCTCCTGCACAAAAGCGTAGCAAGTAGGGTAGCGGGTATGCCCTTTTGTCTGTAGTACATCCCTAACAAATACGTATAACTATGTGTTGTCTCTAATGATAACTTAAACATAGGAATATAAAAATGGAATTAGTAGGAAATTTTGTAGCTACAGGCGCAGGATCTATAAAAGCAGCACTTAAAGCTTGGGGTAAAAAAGCATGGAAAGCCCATGAAGCCCGAATGCAGCAAAGGGCTGATTATTGGATCTTGAGGAACATGTCAGATTATGATCTTAAAGATATTGGTATAACTCGTGGTGAAATTCAGTCACTTGTTTATCGGAAGTAAATAAGTACTTGCATTTGTAGGTATTTTAAGTATAACTTATGTTATAATAAGGAAAACCTACATGGCACGTAACCTAACCGAAAACCAACAAAGGTTCTTAGACGTTCTATTTGAGGATGCTGGAGGAGATGTTGTGTATGCTAAAAAGCTTGCAGGTTATAGTGAAAACTCGCCTACTAAGGCTGTTACAGATTCTCTCAGAGATGAGATTGCAGAGGCAACTCGTGCTTACTTTTCTCAGACTGCGCCGAAAGCTGTTATGGCTTTGGTTTCTGCTCTTAATGACCCTACAGAGTTGGGTATAAAAGACAAAATGGCTGCAGCAAAAGATTTACTTGATCGCGCTGGGCTTGGAAAAGTAGAAAAAGTTGATGTCTCCTCTTCTGGTGGGGGCATTTTCTACTTACCACCTAAAGAAGGCCCGAATGAGTGAATGGGCTAGGGATCTAGGCTTCTGGGAGCTTCCTTTACCTAAGAATAAGGAAGATAAGGTTTGGCATCCCGTAGTAAGAGTATCTAAGACTATTCCTTTTGGCTACGAGGAAGATCCTGACAATGAAAAGATGCTTCTTCCTATAGAACACGAGTTAGAAGCTTTAGTGCTTGCAAAGAAACATTTAAAGCAGTACTCTTATAGGGAAGTTGCAAACTGGCTAACTACACAGACAGAGCGCAGTATATCTCACTCAGGATTAAAGAAGAGAATAGAAGTTGAGCGAAGACGTAAAAAAGCATCTGCTATTAAATACAACCTTACCAAGCGGCTCAAAAAAACCCTTGCGGAAATTGAAAAGCTCGAAAAGCAAGCAACAGGTTACTACACCAAAGAAAGTGCCTGCTGAAGTAAAAGCAGAACCTTATGACGTAGAGTTTGCACAAGAAGTAGTATTCAAGCCTAACCCTGGCCCACAGAGTGAGTTTTTATCTGCTTCGGAAAGAGAAGTATTATATGGTGGAGCAGCAGGGGGTGGAAAGAGCTATGCAATGCTTGCAGACCCACTTCATGGATTAAACAGTCCTAATTTCAGTGGGCTACTTGTTCGACACACTACAGAGGAACTCAGAGAGTTAATACAGAAGAGCCAAGAGCTATATCCTCGTGCAATACCAGGAATTAAGTGGTCAGAGCGTAAGTCGCAATGGACTTCTCCTCAAGGTGGCAGACTTTGGATGTCTTATCTGGATAAAGATACAGACGTTACAAGATATCAAGGTCAGGCTTTTAACTGGATAGGATTTGACGAACTTACACAGTGGTCTAGCCCTTACGCATTTTCATACATGCGCTCACGTTTAAGATCTGCACACAGCCAAGACTTAGGCTTGTACATGAGAGCAACAACGAACCCGGGCGGAAATGGTCATGCATGGGTTAAGAAAACCTTTATTGATCCAGCGCCAAGTAACACTTCTTTCTGGGCTACAGACATAGAAAATAACGAAGAGCTAAGATATCCAAAAGGGCATAGCAAAGAAGGTAAGCCTTTATTCAAACGTAGGTTCATACCTGCTAGTTTATTTGATAATCCTTACCTAGCGGAGAGTGGTGACTATGAAGCGATGCTACTATCTCTTCCAGAACACCAAAGAAAGCAGTTACTAGAAGGTAACTGGGATATTAACGAAGGTGCAGCCTTCCCTGAATTTAATAGGCAGATACACGTTGTCGATCCTTACGCCATACCTCGCAACTGGGTTAAGTTTAGAGCCTGTGACTACGGTTATGGCAGTTATACAGGGGTTATCTGGTTCGCGGTTGCTCCTGACGAACAGCTTGTTGTATACCGTGAATTATATTGTTCAAAAGTTACCGCATCCGATTTAGCAGACATGATTATGAATGCAGAAGAAGGAGATGGTCAAATAAGATACGGCGTTCTGGACTCCTCATTGTGGCATAACAGAGGGGATACTGGGCCTTCACTAGCAGAACAAATGAATCAGAAGGGCTGTCGCTGGAGGCCATCTGACCGTTCTCGTGGTTCGCGTGTCTCAGGTAAAAATGAGATACATCGCCGTTTGCAGGTAGATGAGTTTACCGAAAAACCTAGAATGGTATTCATGTCTACCTGCACCCACACTATATCCCAGATACCTGCTATACCTTTAGACAAGAGAAACCCTGAAGACGTAGACACTAACTCAGAAGACCACCTATACGATGCTTTACGATATGGTATTATGACTAGACCTAGAAGTTCATTATGGGATTTTAATCCTGACAACCAAAGAACAGGCTTTCAAGCCGCTGACAACAAGTTTGGATATTAAGACATGGCAGAAATTGAAGATCTAGCATTTGAGACTGATAATGTTACGGCTGCAGAAGATGGAAAAGAAAGTATTTTTGATTCCAAACCTGATATAGTAGCTTTTGTTATAGAGAGATTTAAGAGATCTGCAGATTCTCGAACAGGGGATGAGGAGCGTTGGCTTCGTGCATACCGCAACTATCGTGGTTTGTATGGCCCTGATGTTCAATTCACAGACACAGAGAAGTCTCGCGTATTCGTAAAGGTTACTAAAACTAAAACAATAGCTGCATATGGACAGATAGTAGATGTACTTTTTGGAAACAACAAGTTTCCTCTTTCTGTTGATCCTACAGTTCTGCCAGATGGGGTAGCAGAGGCAGTACATATTAATATAGATCCTAATGCAGCCGCAGCAGGAGAAAAACTATCTAATATAACTAAAGCAAAACCTCCTACACCTTACTTAGTAGATGGAAGCACAAAGCTAAAACCTGGAGAAACGCTTCAGGATCTAAAGTCTAGGCTAGGCCCAGTAGAAGATAACTTATCTGATGTATCTGACAAGATAGTTGAAGGAGATGGTACTACACCTACTACTGTATCTTGGCACCCTGCTATGATTGCAGCTAAAAAGATGGAAAAGAAAATCCATGACCAGCTACAGGAGTCGGATGCTTCTACTCACCTACGTTCTATGGCGTTTGAACAAGCTCTTTTAGGCACAGGTGTTATGAAAGGCCCATTCGCAGTAGATAAAGAGTATCCTAATTGGGATGAAGAGGGTAATTACTCTCCTCTTATTAAGACTGTTCCTGAAACTAACCACGTAAGTGTGTGGGATTTTTACCCTGATCCAGAAGCTACTAGTATGGCGGATGCTGAATACGTTGTTGAAAGACACAAAATGTCTCGTACACAACTCCGTCAGTTAAGGAAACGTCCTTACTTTATGGATGACGCTATCCAAGAAGCTATACGTAAGGAAGCCAACTATGTACAGAAGTACTGGGAAATGGCTATGCAAGATGACGATACTACCCCTGACTCAGAGCGTTGGGAAGTATTAGAGTTCTGGGGCTTTGTGGATGTTGAGCATCTAGAAGCAAATGGCATTAACATACCTACAGAGTTTAAGTCTCTAGATGAACTCAATTGTAACATCTGGGTTTGTAACGGAGAGGTTATTCGATTTGTACTAAATCCATTCAAGCCTTCTCGCATACCTTACTACGCAGTGCCGTTTGAGCATAATCCTTATAGCTTCTTCGGTGTAGGTATAGCTGAGAACATGGATGACACACAAACCCTAATGAATGGTTTCCTACGTCTAGCTATAGACAATGCCGCACTTTCTGGCAATCTTATAATTGAAGTTGACGAAACAAACATGGTTCCGGGCCAAGACCTAAGCGTGTACCCCGGAAAAGTCTTTCGGAGACAGGGGGGTGCCCCGGGCCAAAGCATCTTCGGCACCAAGTTCCCAAATGTTGCACAAGAAAACTTACAACTGTTTGATAAGGCGAGGGTTTTAGCTGATGAATCAACTGGATTCCCTAGTTTTGCTCATGGGCAAACTGGTGTTAGTGGTGTTGGGCGTACAGCTTCTGGCATTAGTATGCTTATGTCTGCTGCTAACGGTAGTATTCGTACTGTTGTAAAGAATGTAGACGATTACCTTATAGCACCTTTAGGCAAGGCTTTCTTTGCTTTTAACATGCAGTTTGACTTTGATGAAAGCATACGAGGTGACTTAGAGGTTAAAGCATCTGGTACAGAAAGCTTGATGGCTAACGAAGTTCGCTCACAGCGCCTAATGCAGTTCTTGCAGGTTGCACAGAACCCAACACTGGCACCGTTTGCTAAGATGGATTACATCATACGTGAGATTGCTAAGAGTATGGACTTAGATCCAGACAAGATTACTAACTCTATGCAGGATGCAGCTATACAGGCAGAAATACTGAAGGGCTTTCAGCAGCCCGTAGCGCCCCCTGCAGGGCCAGAAGGCGTAGCACCACCTAATCCTCAAGAACCTCAAGGACAAGGCCCACAAGCAGTGGCTGATACGTCTGGAGGAGGTGGCTCTCAAATAGGTACAGGCACAGCACCACTTCCCGGAGAGGAAGGATTTACAGGTAATGTCGCTTAGAAGTTTTGTAAACGATAAACCTATGTGGGATGCTTTCTTAGAAGAGATGGATCTTCGCATAGAGATACAACAAAAAAGTATGGAGTCGCTTAACGATACTGATGAAATATTCAGGCACCAAGGGGCTATTCGTTCACTTAGAATGTTAAAACATTTAAGGGTATCTATAAATGGATCAGACTGAAGAAGCATTAGGCTATGCGGCTGAAGGTAAGAAGTTTGCTGAAGAGTTTACCCCTTCTGATATATCTATCAAAGACGTAGGTAAGTTTGTAGCTGAAATGACGCCCATTGTTGGCGATGCTATGGCAGCTAAAGAAGTATATGACGAACTACAAAAGGATGAACCTAACTACTACTTAGCTGGTGCGCTGGGAGGTGCTGCTTTAGTAGGGCTTATACCAGGAATAGGAGATGTAGCAGCAAGGGCAATAAGCAAAGGTGCAAGAGAAGTATTTGATGTAGCAAAGCGTGTAGACGTTGATATGAATGCTATGGGTTCTGGTCTGGGCAATGTCAAGCTAAAGCCAAAAAGCTCTCCACCCCCTGCACCCTCTTCCCCTCCCTTAAAAGTTACCGCCCCTACAGAGCCAAGCTTACCTATCCCTGAGCCTGAAAAATCTGTAAAGGGGTACAAACTATTTAATAAAGGTGAGGACGGAAAGTTATATCCTTTGTTTGTAGATGCAGATACAGAAGTACCTGTAGGGCAATACTTACAAGCTACGTTTCCAGAATATAGATTTACGGCTGCAAACGGCAATTCCTATGTACCATCAAGAGGCACTAAAACTGTAAAAGGTGCAAAAGGTACAGGGGATATGATAAAAATTCCCGATCAAGAAACTCGCGATATGTTAATTTCTGCAGGCTTTTTACCTAAAGCTTCAAAAGCAAAATCTATTAAATCCGTTGCGGCTAGACCGGGATGGCATGCAGGAGACAATCCTACCGCTGCACACATAGGGCCAGAAGTAAAGATAGATGGAAAAACCCATAAGATAAGAGGCGATAATCAGGTATGGGCTGAAGTAGAAATGCCTGCTGATGTAGATTGGCAGGAGATTGCAAACAGTCGAGCCATTATGAAAAAAGATGGAACCCCTAATATAAAGACGGCACAAATTACAGACGAATTACCTATAGGCGGTCATTATAGATACAAAACAAACCCTAATATGGAAGGTAACTGGCTTATTAGTGGTAGCATGAAAGTATTACGAGAGCTAGATAGAGATGAAGTATTAAAATTAAATAAAAAATCAGGGGTAAAAGATTTACCTACACTAAAAGAACTTAAAAAAAATGGATACTATAAAGGCGGTACTGTAATGGATGACTATCAATATGCAGAAATGATGCAGGCACCTGTTGACCAAACAGTACAAGCTTTCGCTCTCGGTGGAGATGTAGAGGAGTTCGATCCTGTTTCAGGCAATGAGATACCTACGGGGTCTTTGCCAGAAGAAGTACGGGATGATATACCTGCACAACTAAGTGAGGGTGAATATGTAGTACCTGCTGATGTTGTACGCTTTCACGGCGTAAAAATGTTTGAAGAGCTTAGATCACAAGCCAAGATTGGCTTTAATAGCATGGAAAGTAATGGACGTATAGGAGGAGAGCCTATAGGTGTTGCTGTTATGGGTGATGAACTACCCTTTGATGTATCTGAACTTAATATGCAAGATGATGGAGAACCTGAAGCTCCAATGATGAACAAAGGTGGCTACATGACTAGGGGCTATAATCCTGGTGGTGTGGTTGAAAACCCTGTTCTTAAAAGCACAGGAGGTGTTGAATACAAAACTTATCTTAATGCAGAAGGTAAGACTTTACTTATACCTTTCTTTAACGGCGTTCCTATGTCTGTTATACCAGAAGGCTACTTCCTTGAAGGCACACAAGCCACAACGGCTCAATCTGAAGCTACAGCAACGGCGGAGGCTAATGCTGAAAATGCAAGAAGGAATCAGGAGGATAAAAGTTCAGAGAGATATGAAATTGGTGGAGACTTATATAATCCAACGCCTATAATTAAGATGGAAGAGCTAACTGGTGCAGAACTAGAAAAGATGGTAGCAGACCAAGGTAGTATGACTTCCAATATGGTTACTGTTGGCCTAGCTACTATAAACCCTATAATGGGTCTGTTTATGAAACTAGGAATGGCTAACTCTGCTAGGCAGACTAAAAATGAGCTAGAACGTAGGGCTAATAATTCTTCAACACCACAAGAAGAAGCTTACTATACAAATCTTTTAGAGATAGCTACTCAAGAAGAACCTGGATTTTTAGAAAAGGTTCTAGGTGGAATAGCTGATACATTTAGCGGCGCAACTAGCTCAGTGGTTGACGCAACTGATACAAAGAATGCGTATACTCCTGACGAAATAGCGCCTGATACGTTCAAGTTTGAAGGCATTACAGCACCTGAAGTTATAACAGTCACTGATTTACCAGACGTAGAAGGAGCTAGAGATGATCCGTTCAGGGATGATCCTATAATACCAAATAAGAACATGAGCGAAGAAGATCAGTATAAATCTTATGGAGCAGGCAGTGCATCACTAAATACTGGCACAACTCCTACGACAACATCGACAACTGTTAATAACTCAAATTCTGATAGAGATAGGCAAGATACTATTGACCAAAATAAAGCAGCAGCGAGAAGGGCTGCAAATAATGTAGATGCAAACACTAAGATAGTGGTAGCTAAAGCAGAGAGAGGCCTAGCCACAACTGACGAAATAGCAGAAATTAAAGCAAACGCAGAAGTTATTAAAAACAACTTAGAAGATGCTTCAAGAGGTATGGGTCTACGTTTGAATAAAGGTGGATTAATGAAGAAGAAAAAGAAGTAACCAACTATAAGGCAACCCAGCAATAATGCTGGCCCCAATATAAGGAAATACTATGTCCGACATAGCTACTCAACCAATGCACAGTTTTGTGCATAAGCGTAACGAAGAAAAGATTAAAGAAGCTGAAAAAGAACTAAGTGAATTACTTGGAAATGAAACAGAAACAGATCAAGAGGAACCCAGTAGCGATAGCACTGAGAAACCCGCTAAAGAACTTTCGGATGAAGGTGATACCAAACAAAAAGAAACCAGCAAGAAAGCCCAAGCACAGGAAGACACTGATGACCTGACAAGTGAAGAAAAGTCTTTTAAGAAACGCTACGGTGATATACGAAGGCACATGGCCTCTAAAGAAAAAGAATGGACAACAAGACTAGAGACATTAGAAGGTCAACTTTCCAAAGCAGCTAAAAACGAATTAGTACTGCCTAAATCTCAAGATGAAATAGATGCTTGGGCTGAAAAATATCCTGACGTAGCAGGTATTGTAGAAGCTATTGCGGATAAAAAAGCCACAGAGCGTTCTTCACAATTAGATATTAGGCTACAAGAAGTAGAAGAAATGAGGGCGTCTGCTAAAAAAGAAAAAGCAGAAGTAGAACTTATGAACCTGCACCCCGACTTTGAAAAGATCAGGAATGATGATGCCTTCCACGATTGGGCAGATCAACAACCTAAAGTTTATCAGGATGCTCTGTATGATAACCCTGATGACGTAAAGTCAGTAGCTCGTGTTATTGATCTGTACAAATCTGATATGGGCATAAAGACTAAAAAGCCTAACGCAGATAAAGCAGCAGCCTCTTCTGTAAAAGCTCGTGGACGCACTGTAGTCGATTCAGAAGATTCGAGTAGGACTTTAAGCGAGAGTATGGTAAAGGCCATGTCACTTAAAGAATACGAAGATCGTCAGGACGAAATACTAAATGCAATGCGTTCTGGAAAATTTATCTATGATTTAAAGAAATGACTTGACACTTTAACGTTAATAGATAAAACTATAGGCATATGCAGCACTATTCGTAGTTACCTGCATATGCTTCACTTAAAAAGCAACAACCACACCAAGAACTACCCAACAGAGTATAGGCCCAAGACAACTTTGACCGCAAATCAAGTTAGATTGAAACCCTAGAAATAGTTTGGCCTCTTATGTGGATATGATGTTTTCAATCTCAATTGTCATATCTATAGGAGAACCATTATGGCATTCGCAAAAGCTTCAGGTTATAGCAACCTGAACTCAGGGAACTTCTCACCAGAGATTTTCTCTAAACAGGCACAACTTGCATTCCGCAAAAGTGCTGTTATAAACGCAATAACAAATAACGATTATTTTGGTGACATTTCAGGGCAAGGCGATTCAGTTCGCATTCTGAAGGAACCAGACATTACCGTTAATGTTTTAGCCCGTGGCACTGCCACAGCAACGCAGGATTTGGTGGACGCCGATTTTAAACTTACAATCGACAAAGCTAACTATTTTGCATTTAAGCTTGACGATATTGAAGAGGCTCATTCGCACATAGATTTTATGCGCCTTTCAACAGATCGTGCAGCTTATAAGATGGCAGATGCAATGGACAATGATGTTCTAAAGTATCTTGCTGGTTACACTAGTGCCGCAACCAGTGCTGTTAACACAGTAACTAACGGAACTATTTCTACTACTGGTGCAGGAACTGACGAACTTTTAGCTGTAAATAAGCTGAAAAAAGGAAGCTTTGCAAACATCACTACTTCAGCCGCTGGGGAACACTCTATCCCTATTACCCCACGGTTAATGGGTGCAACTTCAGTTTCTACTGCAACTGCAACACCTTTACAGGTTCTATCTCGTATGTCTCGCCGTTTGGATGAGCAGGATGTAGATTCCCGTGGGAGGTGGGTTGTTTTAGACCCGGTGATGGTTGAGATGCTCAAAGATGAGGATTCACGCCTAATGAATGCCGACTTCGGTGGTTCAGGCTTGATGAACGGTCTTTTGGCTGCAAACATCCACGGCTTCCGTGTGTATCAGTCGAATAATCTGCCAAAAGTAGGCACTGGCCCAGGTACAGCAGGAACAGCTAACCAGAACACAAATTATGGTGTTATCGTAGCTGGTCACGACTCCGCAGTAGCAACTGCAGAGCAACTCTCTAAAGTAGAGACTTATCGTGACCCTGACTCCTTCGCTGACATCTGCCGGGGCATGCACCTTTACGGGCGCAAGATCCTTCGTGCTGATGCGATTATCACAGCTAAGTACAACGCTGCTTAACTCATAAACTATTTAAGGGCTGGCGTCAAGCTGGCCCTTTTATGCTTTTTCTTAACATAAAGGACATCACAAGATGGCTATTACAACTGCAATGTGCAACAGCTTCAAGCAAGAGCTTCTTGGTGGTGTTCACGATTTAGATACAGACACAATAAAAATAGCTCTAATTAAAGTAGGCCACTCTGGTACATATGGCGCAGCTACTGCAAACTACTCAGTCGTAACGGGTGCTTCAGATGAGGCTGTAGGAACTAACTATACTGCAGGTGGTCAACCTCTAGACAGTGCTGCTATTGCTTTAGACGCAAGTAACAATACTGCTTTTCTAGACTTTGCAGATGAGGTATTCGCAAACTTAACAATATCTGCTGTAGGAGCAATCCTATATAACTCATCAAAGAGTAATAAGGCAATCGCTTTGTTTGACTTTGGCGGAACTGTAACATCAACAAGTGGTGACTTTACTATTGTATTCCCAGTCGCTGCACATAACACTGCTGTAGTCCGAATAACATAATAGTAAGTTAGGTATCGCATAATGGCTTTTGTAATAAAAGATCGTGTAAAAGAAACTACAGTTACAACAGGTACTGGCGCAATCGCTTTAGGAGGTGCTGCGGCTACGTTTGATACATTTCAATCATACTTATCAAATGGTGATACAACTTACTATGCAATAACACACAAAAGTTCAGGAGTAGATGAGTGGGAAGTTGGCCTTGGAACTTGGAATAGTGGAAATACGCTAACACGTACTACAGTTATTTCAGGTTCTAATGGCACTTCTGCACAAAGCTTTCAGGCAGGTACTAAGGACGTATTTATTACCATGCCTTCGTCAAGAGCTACCCTTCTTGATGCTTCTGGAGATATAGAAACAGCAGTCACACTAGGCAATCATAATACAGGTGGTTTAGCAGAAGGCTCTAACTTATACTACACAGACGCCAGAGTAAACTCTCACTTGTCAGGTGGAACGGGTGTAACATACAATGATGGCGCTATATCTATAGGGCAGGCAGTAGCTACAAGCTCTACACCTACTTTTGGAAGTATAACACTAGCAGCAGATCCTACCACGGGATTACAAGTTGCAACAAAACAATATGTGGACAGTATTGCTGCTGCAGGTGTGCATTATCACGATCCTGTTCGAGTTTCAATTGCTACCAACTTCCCTTCAACATATGCCAATGGTTCAAGCGGTGTAGGAGCTACTCTTACAAACTCAGGATCACAGGCCGCTATTGTAATTGATGGCGTAACTCTTGTTTTAAATGATCGTGTTCTGATTAAAGGACAATCTAATGCACGACACAATGGTGTGTATAAAGTAACCACTTTAGGGAGTGCCAGTGCTAACTGGGTTATAACCCGTACTACCGATACAGATAGTTATGGGGCTTCTGACAAAGACGCGCTGGGCGAAGGCGATGCTTTCTTTGTATCTGCAGGTAACGTAAATGGTGGTGCGCTAGACGTTATGAACGTAGCTGGCACTATTACCTTTGGCACTACTGAAATTACCTTTGTACACATGCTCGACACCACTATTTACTCTGCAGGTACAGGCCTTACTCTTACGGGAACAGTATTTGCAGCAGCACAAGATATAACGACTAGTGGCAACCCTCAATTCGGAACAGTTACTGCTAACCTTACAGGTAACGTAGCAGGCAATGTAACAGGTAATGTATCTGGAACTGCAGGGTCAGCTACAGGTAATGCAGCTACTGCCACAACTTTAGCTTCGGCTCGAAACATAGCTCTATCAGGTGATGTTGTAGGTACTGTAGCCTTTAATGGTTCAGCAGATGTTAGTATTACTACTTCTGTTCAAGATGACAGTCACGCCCACGTTATCTCTAATGTAGATGGCCTTCAAGCTGCACTAGATGCAAAAGCTCCTACTGCTCGTACTATTTCTGCAGGAGGTGGATTAACTGGTGGTGGAGATCTTACAGCAAACAGAACCCTTGCTCACTCCGACACTTCTAGTCAAGCAAGTGTAGACAACTCAGGTACAACTTTCATTCAAGATGTTACTCTTGATACATATGGACATGTTACAGGTTTAGCATCAGCTTCACTATCTGTAGGTGATAACGGGCTTACACAAAGAAACTTTACAAATACTCTGAAGAGTAAGCTAGATGCGGTAGAGGCTTCAGCAAATGTAACAGATGCAGCAAACGTAGGCGCTGCCCTAACAGCTTTTTCTACTGGCACAGACGCCGTAGGTGGTGACTTTATACCTGTCTACGATGCTTCGGCTGGTGTATGGGAAAAGCAAACGATTACTAATGCGGCACTTCAAGGGCCAACTGGATCTACAGGCTCGACAGGTTCGACTGGTAGTACAGGTTCTACTGGATCACAAGGCCCCCAAGGCCCTGCAGGAAATAATGGTAGTAACGGATCTACTGGTGGTACTGGCCCACAAGGCCCACAAGGAAATGCGGGTAGTAATGGAAGTAACGGAAGCACAGGAAGCACTGGATCTACTGGATCGACAGGTGCAACTGGCCCACAAGGCCCTGCTGGCCCTGGAGCAAACCAAACTTTAAACACCAATAGTGCGGTTACATTTTCTACTGTATCAGCCACATCCTTCACTGCTACTTCAGACATAAATTTAAAAACTAACATTGAACCTATTAGCCGTTCGGGGGATAGACTTAAAGAAATAAACGGAGTATTATATAATTGGAAAGACACAGGTGAAGCTTCTGCAGGTGTCATAGCTCAAGACGTAGAAAAAGTTTTACCTGAAGCAGTCCATGAAGATGAAAAAGGTATTAAGTCTGTTAACTACAATGCTATAATAGGCCTATTAATTGAAACAGTTAAAGATCAGCAGAAACAGATGGATCAAATGAAAATTGAACTAGGCCTAACCTAATGACAGTAACAAATATGAAATTAACTACCTCTGGCTTTGAACAGAGGAATCGTGTTGCTACTAATGGGGCTTCTAGTATAACACTCGAATTAAATCAAAATCCAGGTGCTTCAGACAACTATGGTGGCCTCTTTCTAGTTTATGGTAGTCTTAGATCAACTACAACGAGTACTACCTCCATTCAAGTTGAGTATCAGCTATTTTCCTCTGTAGATGGAAGTGGCACTGCTTTGGATCAAGCTTACTGTCTTGACCCGGACAGAACAACAGGTTATTTTAGGTTTAGCACAAATACTTGTAGGCTAAACTATTGGACACCAGGTGTTACTGACGTAACACAAGTAGGTTTTGTCATGGATATTGATACTTACCAAAGACCTAACAAGTTTCCTTGCGTATCGTTTCAGTCAACCTATGTAACATACTTTGGTATTCACGTTAATCCTAATGGAACTTCTTATGTAAGAACTCCAAACTCAGTTGTTAGGAGCATAAGGTTTAAGTGTAGCTCTGGAAATATTAAGGGTGAAGTATCAGCTACACCAATGTTTTCTCCTGTACAATTTTAATGAAAGATCTATAAATGGCTAACACAGCTAAACTCACCGCTGCAGGTATGGAAACCATATCTCAGAATAATAACATAAATACACAACGAAGTTCTATGACTGTAAACCTTCAAAACCCATCCACTGCAACTTCAACGGCGGGTCTTACTTACTTTTGGGTATTGATGAGAAGTAATGATACCAACTCTTCTACTCTTAGACCACTATTTCAAACCTTTACCTCTCTTGATGCATCAGGAACAGCAACCAACATTTCCTACCTATCTATCTCTCCAAGATCAACTGGTGGTGCTTTTACGTCTTTGTCAATAAATACTCCTCAACCTCTAACTGCTACAGGCCAATCTCCTGACAACTTTAATACCTTGTGGTATGTTAGAATTTTTGGTAGAATAAGGAATGAAGGCAGCAACGCTTTCCAAAGTAGTATTGCAAATGTATACCCTTCTGGTGTTATGTATATGAGTTATCTTAGACAAGCTGATAACACGGGCACAGTTGGAAAGTGTGGCTTTACATTTTCTAACTCATCACGAATAAGCTCTCTTAAATTTACTTATTCTTCAGGCACCTTTACTGGCATATCACACGCTTACTCTCTTTTAGATAGGAGTTCTGGGTAATGGGTGTTCAAACATCTGAACTTAGTTATAAAGGTCTAGAACCTTTTTTTGAAGTTAATTCATCTTCCAATACAACAGGATTTACATTTCCTATACCTCCTGCTACTGGCTCAAACTCACCTTCATCATATTTACTTAGGTATTCCTGCCAGTTTACTGTGTCTGGGTATGCCGTTTTGCAGTTTAGTTTTAGGAATGCTAGCAATAGTGACCTACAGCATTATAGTACTGCAACTTCAGCAGGATCTCAAAATGCTCAAAACCGTACTTCTTCTCCTGCGTACTGTACCTATTGGGGATCACAAGGGCGGCCTGGAGGAGGCTCTGCTTCAGGAACAGGTGCTACTGGAAATGAAGCTTGGATTTATGTACATAACGTACAGCAATCAGAACCTAATGGTAAAGGAGTAAGATGCTTTCAATTTTTTACAGAAAGCCGTGGAGGTGGAAATACAGACGCAGGCATGGGCGGTGGAATTTTCTATAATTATAGCAACGTTAATGATCATGCAACTCAAGTAAGGTTTAGTGCCAGTTCAGGTAATATGTATTCCATACATGCTGCGTCATATTCTCTAGGCCAAATGACTTAATATAGAACAAAGGAAAAATAAACATGGCAGGTGCAAGTTATGAATTTATGCAAGAAAGGGAAGATGGAGATTATGACATTATCCAAGTTCTTCAAGATGAAGAAGGCAACGAAGTAAGGACTACTCTTAGAGTAGTTGCGGCTGCTGATAAGGATTTTCCTAACGGAAGACCCTCTGATAGTGATGAAGATCTGTTTAATAGAGCAATGCGGGATGGAACACTGGCTGATACCGATTGGACTCAGCTTCCTGACAACCTAACGGAGTCTAAAACTCAAGAGTGGGCTACTTACCGCCAAGCACTCAGAGATTTACCTACCCATGCTAATTGGCCTCACGTTACTGATGATTGGCCTGTAGAGCCAACTTGACTTTGAACTTTAATAAGGAAGACTAATGTTAGGTTTTAGTGCTTTTTCAGAAACAACCTTTGCCCAAGCTGATGGTAGTGGTGCGGGTTTTGCAGATGTTTCTACTACACTAGTACAGACAGGTTTAGGATCTATTTCTGTTATTGCAGAAGCTTCTCTTACACCATCTTCACTTCAAGTACAAACAACTGCATCCACCATTTCTGCAGATGCAAATAGCCAATTTAATTTAGCATCAATAGTCGCTTCTATAAGTACACCTTCTTTAGTTACTTCAGCCAAAGCAAATAAAGCCACACCTTCAGTATCCTCTGCACTTTCTGTCTCTGTTCCAACACTAAATGCTAAAGCAAATAACACTGTAGTTTCTATATTAGGTTCTTTTGCTAATCCAAATATTGACATTGATGCAGAAGCAAGTATAACTACAGGTAGTGTTACAGCATCTGTAGAAAAAGGGATAATTTCTTCATTTGGTAAAGCAAATGTTACTCCTAGTTCTCTTCTTTTATCTGCAGCTTATGACTCAAATACTTTTGTTGAATATTTAATAACTGTCGCTACTGACTACTATGGAGCAAATAAATATTATGTAGACTCTGTTCTTCAGCAACAACTTTATTTGCAAGAAGGACAAACTTATAGATTTGATCAGTCTAACTCTTCCAATTCAGGTCATAATTTAAAGTTTTCTACAACAGCAAACGGCACTCATGCAAGTGGAAGTGAATACACAACTGGTGTTGTTTATGTAGGAACTCCCGGAAGTGCAGGTGCATACACTGAAATAACTGTAGCTACTGGCGCACCAAGACTATATTATTATTGTATTAATCACTCAGGCATGGGTGGAACAGCTTATACACCATCAGCAGGAACTATTAGTCTTACTATAACTGTAGCAAACACAGGCTCAGGAAACAAGTACTACATAGATGGTACTTATGCTTATCCAACAATAAGTTTAACAGAAGGTTCAACATATAGGTTTGATCAATCACCGCCTACAAATGCAGGGCATCCGTTAAGACTTTCGACTACTTCTGGTGGTACTCATTTAGGTGGAAGTGAATACACAACTGGTGTTACGAAAGTTGGAACTCCAGGACAAGTTGGTGCGTATACTGAAATTGTAGTTGCTAATAACGCACCAACCTTATATTATTACTGTTTCTATCACTCAGGAATGGGTGGTCAACTAAATACCCCAGCAATTACTACGCTTGTTACAGAAACAGGATTAATAGCTTCTGTTAAAGGTTCTGCACCTGTAATTGGCTTAGTTGGCGTAATAAACAATGAAGAACTAGAAGCAAAAGGTGGAGCAAGTTTAACTCCAACAAGTTTACTTTTATCTAGTGGTTTAAATAATTTTGCAGATGAGGATGCAGAAGCTTCAGTTATACTCGCCAGTTTAAGAGGTTCATTTATAACTGAACTAAGTAATCCTACTGCAGTACAGTTCCCTTACCAAAACTTTGCAAATGACTACAGCAGACAAAGAACCTTATTTTTAGTAACTGCTGACACAAATAACACAGTACACGTACCTGCAGACCCTCATAATAGAACTGTATTCATACAGTCTACAGCTTCTGATGCAGGTAATAGGACTATAAAAATAGCCGCATAAGGATTTACTAATGTCATATAAATGGCCTGATAAAGACAAAGATGAAATATTAGATTACAACATAGATTGGTCACGCTTCCTTAATAGTGATACTATCTCTGGGGTATCTTATTTTATTGATAATGCGGCGGGTGTTAAAACAGCAGTTTCAGCCGCTAGTGTTGTTAACGGCCTTCAGATGGTGCAGAAAACTAATACTAACACAGTTTCTACTATACGTCTTTCTTTAGGAACTAACAACATTAGGTATAAAGTTACCTGTCAAATTACTACGGCGCAAGGGCTTCAGTACGAACGTTCTGTGTTTGTTCGGGTAAAGGAGAAGTAGAGTGTCTTATAATTTTTTAGGCTTAGTTAACGATGTTAATAGAAGGTTAAATGAAGTAGAGCTTACATCTTCTACTTTTGTTTCCTCTAAAGGCTTCTACAGTTTTGCAAAAGATGCAGTAAACTCTGCAGTTAGGCATATAAACCAAGAAGAGTTTGAGTGGCCTTTCAATCACGTTGAAGAAACAGAAGTGTTACTTCCGGGGGAGGTTCGCTACAGTGTTCCATATGATGCTAAAACTGTAAATATGAATAGCTTTCGCATTAAAAGAGATGACACTTTAAATGTACAAACTACTAAATTAAAAACATTAGATTATGAACAATACCTTGACAAGTTTGCTGATAATGAGTATAACTCTAGTACAAACCTAAGAACTGTACCTCGTTTTGTTGTTAGGACACCCAGTAGAGAAATTATATTTGTACCTTCTCCTGATAAAGCATATGAAGTAGTATATGAATACTACACTACAAGTTATGATTTAGTATTGCACGATGATGTGCCATCACTCCCAGAACCATATAGGCACGTTGTTGTAGCAGGTGCCATGTACTATGTTTATCAATTTAGAGGTGACATGCAAGCTTCTCAATTGGCTATGCAGTCTTTTGAGCAAGGCATTAAGCAATTACGAAGCATACACATTAACCGCACTGAATATTTGCGAGATACAAGAGTACACTTTTAATGGCTACAGCTTGGCAAACATTTCCTATAGAGTTTAAAGGTGGATTAATATCCAATCTAAGTCCTCTTCAGCAGGGGGCTAATGCTGTTGGCTCTGCTACTATATTACAAAACTTTGAATCAAACAAAGAAGGTGGCTACTCAAAGATAAGAGGCTATAACAAGTACAGCACTACATTAGTTCCCGGATCTGGCCCTGTATTAGGTGTTAAAGCTATAAGCGCAAACAGAGTTGTTGCTGGAAGAAAAAATGGCTCTAACTTAACGCAGTGGTACTACAGCACAGGTTCTGGGTGGACTAGTATGGCTACAGGCGCACAGGCGAACGCAGGAAAAGCTCGGTCTGTTACATTTAATCTTGATGGCACAGACAAAGTAGTATTTGTCGATGGCACTAATTATCCAGGGATATATTCTACTTCAGGTAACTCTTTTACTTATATGTCCTCCTCTAATAGTACAGATGTTGAAGGTGCAAAATTTGTAGCCATATTTAAAGACACAGCTTTTTATGCTAAAGGTAACAATGTATATTTTACTGCGCCCTCTACAATAAACGATTTTCAAGCAGGCAATGGTGCAGGCAGTATAAATGTTGGAAATCTTATAACAGGGCTTGCAGTATTCAGAGAACAACTTATTATTTTCACAGATAATACAGTTAAAAAACTTACAGGCAGTACTGCTACGGGTGCAGATGCATTTTCTCTATCCTCCATTACAGATCGCATAGGCTGTGTAAATGGAGATACCATACAGGAAGTCGGGGGCGATATTATGTATCTAGCTCCAGATGGACTTAGATTACTTTCTGCTACTGACAGGATTGGTGACTTCGGACTAGATGTAGCCTCAGACCCTATAGCTAAAGATGCTAATATCTTTCTATCTAGCACCCCTATATTTAGTAGCATTGTATTAAGAGAAAAAGGTCAGTATCGTGTATTTGCATACATAGGATCAGAAAACTCTTCAGATGCTAAAGGTTTAATTGCTACTAAGAAAATAGCTCAGGGTGCGGCTGGACTAGAGTGGTCTTCTACCAAAGGGATCAAAGCTTTTGTAGCAGATAGTGTGTACAGCTTAACTAACGAAGTTATTGTGTTTGGCAATGATGATGGCTATATTTATAGAATGGATAATGCACCTAGTTTAGATGGTGCAAATATAGAAGCCATATATGAATCACCTTACATGTCCATTCAAGACCCCTTAGTTCGCAAAACCTTTTATAAGATGGCCCTTTTTCTAGACCCTAAAGGAAGTATGAACCTATCCTTAAATATTAAGTATGACTTCGGTTCTACGGATGGAAGTACACCTCAGCCTGAAACAGAGCAAATATCTAGCACAGGCTCTGCTGTTTCTTTATTTGGTGCCTCTACTTCCAAGTTTAACACAGCAAGGTTTGGCGGTGAACTAGACAAGCTATACACTACGACTTTAATAGGTTCAGGTAAAACTGTAGCCATTCGCATAGAAGACAACTCAACCAATCCGACTTTTACACTCGACACAGCTTTGTTAGAGTATAAAGCAAATGATAGACAGTAAGGACTAGACAATGGCAGGTTATACACGCACGGATACAGCAAATAATATTGCTAATGGTAACGTTATTAATGCAAATGACATAGATGCAGAGTACAACGCTGTTGAAGCGGCCTTTAATGCTTCTTCTGGTCACAAGCACGATGGTACGGCTGCAGAAGGTGCCCCTATTACTAGAGTTGGCCCAGCAGCAGACCTCATTGTAAGCGGCTCCTCTGTTTTACCTAAGACAGGAAATACCCTAGACTTAGGCTCTAATGGTGTTCAGTTTAAAGACGCTTACTTTGATGGGGTTTTGTATGCTGATTCTTCTAGACATGGTGTTAATGGTCTTACTAGTATTGCTGATAATGTTTATGCGGTATCCTCTGGTGGCTTTACTCTTGATGTTGATGGGGATATTACTCTTGATCCAACTGGTCTTGACGTTATATTAGCTACTACAGGAACTCCTTATGGTGCTTTAACTAACACCAATAATAACCTTACAATTAAGTCTGGAACAACTACAGCTATAACTCTTACAGGAGCTAATGCGGCACTAGCAGGTACGCTAGGCGTGGCAGGCAATTCCACTATAGGTGGAACGCTAGGTGTGACAGGGGCTATTACAGGTGCTTTAACTGGTAACGCTTCTACTGCATCTGCTTTATCTGCTACTCGTACAATTACTCTTGGAGGAGATTTAAACGGAACTATAAACTTCAATGGCTCTCAGGATGTATCAGTTACTGTAGGCGTGAACGATGATAGTCACAACCACACTCAAGCTAATGTAGACGGATTAGTAGCGGCTCTTTCATCTATAAACAGTACAAATAGTAGCCAACAAAGTTCTATATCTAGCATAAACAGTACTCTTGGTGGTAAAGTAGCTAATACACGCAACATATCTGCAGGAGCAGGACTTGCAGGTGGAGGAAATTTAGCTGCAGATAGAACTATTTCTCATGCCGATACGTCTAGCCAAGGTTCTGTAGATAACAGCGGTCAATCTTTTATACAAGATATTACTTTAGATACTTATGGGCATATTACATCTATATCGTCAGCTACTGCATCAGGTGGTAGTAGTGGTCTTGCAGGGGATGGTACTGAAGCGGCTTCATTCACTACTCTAGAAGGTAATTTTATTCGGCGGGTAAACAACGCCGCACCTTCAATAAAAGCTGATGCTTTAAGTAATACTCAAGCTGAAACACCTTTTATGTTAGGTTCGTTTGGTAGTGGCTATTTCGTGCCAAAATCTACTGGCAGCAATGGAACAGGAATAACCTATAACAACGGCACTGGTAATTTAAAAATATTAAGTGGTAGTTTAAATGTTGCGGTGAATCAAACAGGTGGCATTTTAAGAAACGGAAATGACCATCAGATTTTCTTTATGGATGATGCACAAAGTAATGGCGGCGCAGGAAACAAAGAAATTAGATTTAAGGTTTCAGGTAATAACTTTATAAGTATGAATATTGAAGCACAAAGAGTGTACTTCAGAGTGCCAATAAAAGTAGACCAAGTAAGTAGTACAGCCATTGGTGTAGATACAACAGGAATTGTTAGGGGTGTAAGCTTTAGTTCTACTTCAGACTATAGACTTAAAGAAAACGTGGACTACACTTGGGATGCTACAACTCGTTTAAAGCAACTTAAACCAGCACGTTATAACTGGATTTCAGATGAAACTAATACTTTAGTAGATGGTTTTATTGCACATGAAGTAGGTACTGTACTACCTGATGCTGTTCATGGAGCTAAAGATGGCGAGGAGATGCAGTCATTAGATTACTCTAAGATAATCCCTCTATTAGTTAAAACTGTACAAGAGTTAGAAGCTCGTATTGTAGCCTTAGAAGCATAAGATGAATACTATAAACTTAACACCTGAAGAACTTGAGGCTATGCTAGATCGCGCAGCTATGAAAGGTGCTAACCAAGCTATACGAGAGTTAGGTCTTAATGATGACTCAGCTACAACAGACATACGAGAGATAAGGAGCTTACTAGATACGTGGAGATCTACTAGGCATAGCATATGGAATACGTTTATTAAAATAACCACTATAGCAGTATTTACCTTCATCGGGGCTGCAATCTGGATGAAATTAGGTAACTAGTAAGGACTTTACAAATGGCTAAAAACTTCGGTGGATTTACACCAGAACAGATGGGCAAGATCATACCTGAAATGCAAGGGATGCAAACGGATGAGCAAAGCTTATTCTTGCAATCAAATCCTGGTGCGGCCTCCCGTGTGGGTAAAATGTCTATGCTGGCTCAGAAGAGAGTTACTATGTCTAAAGGCGGCTACATGGGCAGGGGCTATGTAGACGGCGGTGACGTAGCAGTAGATCCTAATATTACTGCAAATCAAACAAATTTAAATGCAGCGCAGCAACAGTTGTCAAATAACCAACTTGCTTTAAAAGTAGCTACAGATAACCTAGCTAAAGACCCATCAAATGTTACGTATCAAAATGCAATACCCACAGCACAATCTGCAGTAGCCAGTGCTGAAGCAGGAGTAGCTAGTGCAACCTCTATGCTTGCTACTATAGGTATAGACTCAGCTACTGAAGCAAAAACAAAAGTAGCTAGTGATCCCGGCAGTATGGTTTCAAAATCTGATACTTCTACAGTTACAGACCTTGAGAAGAAAGATGGTAAGATTGATGCAACTACTGCAAAAGCAGACGCAGGTAGTGCAACACAGTCTACTTTAGTTAACGCTACTATTCAAGATGACATGGCTGTTCCTGATGTAGCAGCCACTACAAAATATACACCGCTCAAAGCAGAGGCTTCTGTAACAGAAGTCATGTCCAGATTAACTGCGGTTACAGGCAAACCTAGTGCAGAAGCTTTGGTAGAAGCCTCAACTATGAAGCCAGAAGACTTAGCTCAACTAGGTCTTACTATGGATCAAATAGCTGAAGCACAGAGAGTAGAGGCTCCACAAGAGCGCAAGGTGCAAGAAGGCGAGATGGTTGAAGGCTCTACTGTCGATATGGATAGAGTAAAGACTGAGACAAACTTTGAAGCTGTTACTGGTTCGCCATCTACAGATGCAACTACAGCAGGCCAACTTACTGGTTTGATGAAGGACTTTGAGACAGGTAAACCTCCTGTTTGGGCTGCAGGCGCTATGCGTGAAGCTGCAGCAATAATGGCGGCTAGAGGATTAAGCTCCTCCTCTATGGCGGGGCAAGCTTTAATACAAGCCGCTATGGAATCTGCAGTACCTATAGCCAGAGCAGATGCTGATACATTTGCTAAGTTTGAATCTGATAACCTGAACCGTAGACAAGAGGCCGCACTATTTGCTGCAGAGCAGAGGGCTGAGTTTCTGGGTATTGAGTTCGATCAAGAGTTTCAAACTCGTGTTACTAACGCCACAACTATTAGTCGAATTGCAGATACTAACTTCAGTGCAGAAATTACTATAGCATTAGAGAATGCACAATTGGCACAGACTGTTGATATAGCCAACCTAGACGCTCGTAATGCTAAAGTGCTATCTGATGCTGCTGCCATGACCACCTTAGATATGACTAACTTAGACAACGTTAACAGAGCAAAAGTCTCCAATTCTAGGGCTTTCTTAGAAATGGATATGTCTAACTTAGATAGGCAACAACAGGTTGAGACAATAAAAGCACAAGAAAATGTTAATGCTATTCTAAACGATAATACTGCAGCCAATGCGGCTTTGCAGTTTAATGCTACATCAGAAAATCAAAAGAACCAGTTTGTAGCAACCTTGACACAAGCTGTAGGGCAGTTTAATATTAGTCAAAAGAATGCAATGAATGAGTTCAATGCAGGTGAAGCTAATGCTCTGGCTAACTTTAATACTTCACAGGATAATTTAAGAGATCAGTTTAATGCGGCTAACCATTTAGTTATTGCACAGGCTAACGCCAACTGGATCCAAAACATAACCACCACAGAGAATGCTGCAGACAATCAAGCAAACAGAGATGCAGCACTAGCTGAGAATAATCTCACCGTAACAAACTACAATAACATATTACAAAGAGAACGTGACTTGATGGCATGGGCTTGGACTTCTGCTGAAAATGCAATGGAGCGCGATATGAAAATAATGGTTGCTAAATTAGATGCTAATGCTAACGCTGACTCCTCTCCTTCTGTACTTGCCACTGCAGGTGGAGACTTCCTTGCAAGGCTTGCAATTAACTACGCTGACTCATTTAAGTTCTAAAGTAGAGAGTAATATAATGCCAGAAAATAGAACAGAAGCTTTCAATTCAAAATACTCCTTTAACAGGGTTATTAGGCCTAAAGTACGCCCTAAATCTATAATAGAACGCCCTGACAACAGCGAGAGCAATCGAGAGAACTCTTTTAGTTCTTCAGAGCCTAGCTGGAGTAAGACTAGTGTTTCAAGGTTAGAAAAAGAATTTATTGCGGATAAAAAGATTAACCGTCCTGTGAAAGTAGACACTAGCGGAAGTTCTATTTATAAAACACACAGTATGCAGGTTCCTGTAAGTAACACGCCTGCAGGTTCTCCCCATGAAGTTTCTTTTGGTGAAACCTTATCCGACATAGCGGCAAGAAACAAGGTATCTGTACAGCAGATAGTAGACAATAATAAGATTAAAAACGCTAATAAAATATATGCAGGGCAGAAGATTTATATACCTAGAGGTGTTTTTGAATTAGATGGGCCTGAAGCAGATGGTATAAATGCCCCTCCTGAACAATCTGTGTTTGATAAACTTAAAAGCTTCTTTGGGGGAGGTAATAATATAGCAGGTGTAGGAGCAAAAAGAGCGGCGAAAGGGCCAGATCCTTCAGGTTTAATGACACCTACAATGATGGCAAAATATAAAATAGCTGTAGCAAGAGACACTAAGATAGTACTCACTAATAATTCTCAAATCAAAGATGCTCAATCTATACTTACGGATATGGGCTACAACCCAAATGGCATTGATGGTGAGATTGGCCCCGGAACTAGGAGGGCTGTTCGCAAACTACAGGCTCAACACGGCTTGGAGATAACAGGTGTTTTGACACCAAAGGTATTAAGCTTATTAAAAAGTAGTACTGTACAGGAGTACCCAGATAAACCTAACTTTAAAGCTGTTCCTATATCGTTTGATGCCAAAGACATGTCAATTTATACTGAAGTTGTTGCAGGAATAGAAAGTGGAGGTGAAGCGGCACCTTACACAGCTATGGGCGGCGCTGGTGATTCCTATGTTGGAAAGTACCAATTAGGAAAAATGGCACTAATTGATTTAAATTTCGGTTATACCCCAGACAAAATTAAAGAACTATTAGCTAATCCTAAGAAACAAGAAGAGCTATTTAAAGAATACACAAACAAAAACCACACAGAGTTAACTCGTATCTCAAAAGAATATAGAGAGATGAGTAAACAAGAACAATTGGGTGTACTAGGTTATGCTCACAATCAAGGTGCTACTGCAGCAGCAGAGTTTCTATTTACTGGAGTGGTAGGAAGTGACGCATTTGACACAGAAGGTACGAAGTATACTAGAGCTATAGTTAAGGCACTTGGTGGAGATTTTGAAGAACCTGTTTCAGCAGCTTCAACAGATCTTCCAGAATTACAAGAGTGGTCACAGGTTAGTGATGCACTAAAGGATAGAAACTCTTCTTATGTTCCTTCACACATGAAACAGTTTGTAGATGATATATTAGGAAACAATGTAAGTGATATAAAAACAGAAAAGTTTTTTAAGACTACAGAATTAAATGCCATGAGGTCTGTAATAGGAAATAATATTACAAGAACAGGAAGTGATGATATATTAAAAATTCTCCTAGAGGGAGGCGATACAAGTAGTATTAAACTTACACCAGATCAACTTGAACTTAAATTAAAAAATTTAGGTTATTTAAAGCTTTCCACTGAAGAAGACAGGCAACCAACCTCTGCTGAAACACAACAAGCAATAAAAAGCTTTCAGAAAAAGCAGAATTTAACTTCAGATGGAGCAGTAGGCCCCATAACAACTGATGCCCTTTTACGCATGGGCGTTGGTGAGTATAAAGATTATAAAACAGGAACAGACGATGTTAGATATGACACCAAAAACACAGATGCATTGTCACTTCTTTCTCCAGAAGGTGCTGTTAAAAAAACTATAGGGCAGTTTAACTGGAGAATAGATAAAAATGGTGTTATGTCAATACCAGGAGATCAATACAACTTTAATGACGGATCAGATTTAAAACAAAAGTATCCTACTAAAGCAGATAAAACAAAACACTTAGCATTCAAAGCTGCACAAGTAGCTGCAGGAAGACTAAGTGTATATGGTTTTATTAGAACAGCAGCAGCTTTTGCAGGAAGTGATTCAGGTAAAGGTGATATGTTTGTTATTGATTTAGGAAAGGCTCCGTAATGTTTGGACTTCCTTTAGAACTTATAACCATGCTTTTCTCTACTATCTTAGGTGGAGTAATGTCTATCTGGGGGCAGAACACTAAGAATAAGAATGCACAACAGAACATGATGCTCCAGACTGCATCGTTTAACGCTAAACAAGTTAACACCGCTAGAGATGCAGGTAAGACAGATAAACACTTTGCTTGGACAAGGCGAATTATTGCTCTGTCTGCTGTAGGATCTATTATAGTACTTCCCAAGCTAGTAGCCGTATGGTATCCTGAAGTCAATGTAATTGTAGGTTACACAGAAATACAAGGTGGTTTTATGAACTTCCTGTTTGGCCCTGAAGAAGCAATCCAATGGAAAGCTGCAAGAGGTTTCGTTATAACACCATTAGATACACACATAGTCTCAGCCATTGTAGGGTTATACTTTGGCGCAGGTTTTACTAAGTAGGATAGAAATATGTTTCAAGCACCCATCCCCGGCCAATCGTTGACCACAGAACCCAAGAATACGCCTTGGGAAAACCCCTCTGAAATGTCTAAAGTAGAAGATGTTATAAAGTACTATATTACAAAGATGAGTAATCCAGAAGTAATGGATGACATTCTTGCTATTCTGCAGGCGGGGGCTTCAATTAAATCACTTGTTGAAGGTACTTATACACAAGGTGTTATGAGAGGCATGCATACATTAGACGCAGGGATGCTTGCTGCCCCTACACTCGTTCTGTTTATGCAAGCTGTAGCAAAGGAAGTAGGGCTAGAGGTTTCCCTTGATAATACAGATCCTGTTCGTAGGGCAGAGAGAAAAGAAAAAGAAAGATTTATGGCTTTGGTAACTAGCTACATGGCTGAAAATCCAGAGCAGGACGAAGGTACAGAGTTACTTCAGAGCATGTCTGACTCACTTAGTGAAGATATACCTGAGAGTGAAGATATGCCAGAGGAACCTGATGTTTCACTGGAAGAAGAGACTTCTGAAGAAGCCCCATCTATGGGCTTAATGGCGAGAGGAACTTAACATGAGTTTTTTAGAAGATTTAGCGGGATCATTTCTAAACCGTGTAAATAAAGAGATGGATGTTAGGTCAGATAAAGCTGATGAAAGAGTTGAAGAGCAAGAAGATCTAGCTCGACAAAACTTAGCTGACGTAAAAATCCGTGGAAGAAGGGCTACTGAGGCTACAAAGCTTGCCTATAAGGCGAAGACTTTAGGTGCTAATGATGACCAAATAGCCGCCGCTATGAGTAGTGGCATGGCTGGGATTGCTGATTTTGTCAACCTGTTAGAGACTGCTCGTAGTGATATGAGTGGCGGTGAACTAGGCCAAGATGATATAAGCGCGTTAATTGATCTTCAGGGCATACCCGATATGGAGTATGGAACGTATGAAGAGATGGCGAACACAGTGTATGGGGCTAACAAAACAGAACCTACAGAAATGGCAGAGATTCCTGGTTGGGCTAAAATTCTAGGTCTTTCAGCAGATGAAGAAGCTAAACGGGAATTGGCAAGTACACCATTTGCAAGCGGCTACACTGTCCAACAGATTAATGATATGGCAGCAGAACCAGATTACCAAGGTCTTCCGGGTTTAGAGTCAACTACCATGACATACAAAAAGCTCCCAAGAATGGGCAGTGAAAAAGGTATGGAATGGAGCATTAAGCTAGGCGATGATATTACTAGTATGCGTGACGAAGATGCTTACAAGAAACTATTTAAAACCGCCAAAAATGAAATACAGCTACTAATGGAGCAAGATCCTCCTGTAGATCCAGAAGAAATTGCCGCCAAGAAAGCTGAACTAAAAGCTCGTACTGGTAAGTATATTAGAGACAGGATTGATGTAGCGGTGAGAGCTACTGCAGATGTGTACAAAACTACCTTCTTTAAAAACGGATCTGTAATAAGCCTTTTTGATAACTTAATACAAGAGGGTGTATATTCTGAGGCAGACATAGCAGAAATGACTAGGGGATTAATTGAGCCAGAGGCAGAAAACCCAGATTTAAATGACCCTAGAATTGTTACAAAAACGGAAGAGACAGGTGCGGTGCCAGAAGAAAAAGCGCCTGTTATAGCACCTCCACCAGAAGGTATTCCGGGAGTCTTAGTCCACGGCAAGAAGTATAAAGGAAAGTATGAATCAAAAGGCAAATCAAAAGATGGCGTAGCAATAATGGAGCCTATTTTGGTAGACCCAAGACCGCCTGAAGATGAAGTAGTAGAAGAAAGAAGAATAGCCTCTGGTAGAATAGTAAAAGTATTCCCTTATCAAGAGTGGAATAAAAAATATGGGGATACACACGATCCACTTACAGGGTATCCCTTACCCATACCTGGCCTAGAGAAATATTTTGGAGTTGAGGAATAATATAATGGGTATTTTTGAAGATCAATTTGACAACGAAATGGGATCAGTTGATCCTGAAACCTCAGAAACAGGACAACCTTTTAATATTGATAAGAGTGTTACTTTAAAGAAAGACGATCTTCTAAAGTATCAGCACCTCACGCCTATCAAGCAGTATATGATAGAAAGGAAAGGTGTAGACTACAAAGACAAACCTGATGAGCAGGTAGTAGATGATTTTGTAGAACACATGCGCTTCTTTAATACCAATGTAGTATCTACTGCAGGGGAAGCTCGTTTTGTTTCTAAAGCTACTTCTAAACAAAAGGCTATAGCGAATAAAGCTTACCAAACATATGAACAATTAGGCAACGTCTTTGTAAATGACGGCTTCTTTGGGGCTGTTAAAGGTGTAGGGCAGTACATAGAAGCGGCTGCCAAAGACCCCACAAACTATATAGGCATTGCTACAGGTGGTGCGGCTAGATTGGCAGCAGCAGGAACTCAGATTGGTGGCAAGCAAGTTGTTAAAGCCGCTGTTAGGGCTGCAGGGCGAAACTCTATACGCGATGGACTTACTAAAGCTGCGGCTAAAAAGAAGGCTAATGAAGTGGCTGTAGAAGCGGCGTCTAGGTTTGTAGCTGCAGGAGCCTCTAAGAAATCTGCAGGTAAAGTATTTGAAAAAGTGGCTAAGGAGGGTAATTATCTTTTTAGGAAAGCTGCTTTTGAAACTGCAAGGAAAGAGGCTCAAGAAAAACTTTTTAAGTCAGCTACCAAGAAAGGACTTGTGGCGGCTACAATATCTGATTCCGCATTTGCTGTATTTCAGGATGTAGAGTATCAAAATGTTTTGCTTGATGTAGGCGCACAGGAAGAATACTCCGCTATGCAAACTGGTTTTGCTACTGTTTTTGGCGCTGTAGGAGGTGGTGCCGCTTTAGCCGCTACTAAGTTTAAAGGTAAGTCAGGTTTAGTCGCAATATCACCAGACGGAAAAGTAACAAAAGATATTTTAGAAAAATACAAAGTTCCTGTGTCTAAGGCAGATGCTAATAAAATATCTAAGCAGTTGGCTAAGGATGTAGATGATTGGGCTGTTAAAGTGCAACAAGGAACAGAACTCTCTGCGGCTGCAATGCCTGTAGACTTAGTTAAAAGTATATTCTTAGGCGCTGATGGCAAAGGAGGTTTAGCTAAAGCTTATAAAGACATAGGCATGCCAATGACTGACGAAAAGCATATTACAGATTACGCTACAAATATTGCAATGCTATTAGACCCTAAAGAATTAAAAAGAATTAATAAAATAATAGAACCTTTGGCAGGGTTTACTCTTGGAGAAATGGCAGACAACAGAACAATAGCCTCTGTTTTAGCAAGAACAATGTCTGACAGTGGTAAAAATCTTAATGTTGCTGGTCAATTTAAGAAGATGATAAATATGGGTTTAATGAGTACAGATTCAAAAGTAAATGCTTTGGTTGAATCTGGCAATACTCTAATTGAGGGCGAAGCTAAAAAGCTTAATTCCAATAAACTTGCATATGCTCAGTCTGTGTGGAAAAGACTTCTAGTTTCTTCTCCTCAAACAACTGCACTGAACGTTGTAGGCTTTGGTCAATTTGCGATAGGCTCCACTTTTGCTGACATATTGAATGGCGGTAGGTACATGGGGTTAGGATTAGCGCAAGGAGGTATGACCACTGAAGCAGGAACAGAGAGCCTTAGAAAAGGAAAGGCTTTGCTTGCGCTACAGTATCAAAAGATGAAAAACTTTGCAGATCCGTATACTACTTCAGAAGCTTACATGTCAATTTTAGAATCGGAACCAGAGATTTCTAAGAAGTTAATGCAGACTATCACAGGTGGTATTGAGGCTACATCAGAAAAATATAAAATAGATCCTAACAGTAAAGTTTACAAGTCTTTAGAAGCTTTCACTACGGCTGCAAACCAGCTTACGGGTGTTCGTATACAAGATAACTGGACAAAATCTCAGATGTATATGTCTGAATTAGATAAAGCAATTAGGCTTACTGACAATGAGGCTCTAAGAGGCGTGTACAAAGACGGAACTACTCTTAAACAACTCTTACAAGATGGCAATACTAATTTAATATCTGAAGATATGGCTAACTATGCATTAGGTAATACCTTAGAATCTGTATTCTCTAAAAATTATACAGTAGCAAAGCCTGGCAGTGGCATAGCAGGTGAATCCTTATCAGGTCTGGCACAGTTAGTTGAGAAATTTTCTAACACACCTATACTGGGAACCATTCTACCTTTCGGAAGATTTTTTAATAACGTAGTTGCGTCCTCTTACAAGTGGAGTCCTTTAGCTTATGGCGGTATAGGCATGAGTATGGCATCTAAGATTGCAAAGAGATCTAAGGGAGAGGGAGTTGATTTAGCTGCAGGGGAAGCTTTCTCTCGCGCTACTGTAGGAACAACCGCTTTATGGAGCTTGGCAGAGGCAGATAAAGGGCGAAGAGAAAAAGGGTTAGCTTATTATGAAGTAGAAGGGGATGGCGGCACTATCATAGACGTTAAAAATACTTTCCCGTTATCTATGTACTTGGCTATAGGAAGAGTAATGAGGTTGCGTATGGATGATGAGCCTATACCTCCTGAACTACAGTTAGACGCATTGGCGCAACTTGCTGTAGGTCAACTTGCAAAGGATGCTCAGTTTGGAAATGATCTTCTAAACATTATGGATGTAATTTCTAATGCAGGAGTAGATGGAGCAAGAGGGCCAGACTACAAAGCTATAGGAAAGATAACAGGTAATGTTTTAGCAGGCGTAACTAGGCCGTTAGATGCTATCAACAGAACTGTTGGTTTCGTACTTGAGAATGATGTGGCTAAAGATGTACGCCAAGCTCAAAGCGGTGGCGCTGTGTTTACGCAGTCCTCAACTAAATATATGGATAATATAATAGAAGCTTTCATTGGTAAGTCAGAAACATTAACAGGAAAAGAGTTGCGGGTGGCTACCAGAGAAGGAGATGTATATGATGCAAACCCTTTTGCAAGGCTGTTTGGTGTCAATGTTAAGCAAGGACGTACTGCTACAGAAAAAGCTTACTCAATGGCAGAGATGCATGCATGGAAAGCTAGTGAGCGAACCAAGATGCCTGCGTATGACAGGATGCTCAATGAGGTACTAGCACCTACTCTAGAAAGAAATACACAGAGACTTATAAGCTCTAATAAATTTAAGAAAGCAGGTCTTACTGAGCGAAGGTCTATGTTAAAAAGTATGCTTAAAGAAGTAAAGAAAGCTGCTCGTACAGATGCAGGAGATGGATCTCTTGGTGCTAATAATCAGAGACTTCGACTTGCTAACTTAGCTAGTAAGAAGGGCACAAAAGAGATACGGCGTGAAGCTCTAGGGTTTATGAAAAGACGATATAGCATAGACTCGCCCTTAGAGGAATTTAGTTTTACAGAGTTGGATGTATTCATAGACTTTGTGGATGCATTAGAAGATAATTATCAGCTATAAAAGTAAAAGAGGGGCTATTTGCCCCCCTTCCTTTCTGTGATTATTTCTTGGTAGAGAACGTACAGCTTTTTAAAAGCTAGTACTGCTTCTTCGTAGTTCTGACAAAAAGGCTTCAAGATAAGAATAGCCTCGTCTGGAACTTCTAGGTGGTCTAAGTGAGCTACATTTATAGCCATAATACTTTCTCCTTTTTTGTATTATAAATACCATATAGGTGAGCAGTATTAATACGTCAAGGGTTTACAAGAAAAAAGTATATTTTATTTAGAGGGGGCGCTTTTGCGCCTCTTTCTTTTTTCTAACTTCCAGAGAATATAGAATAGAACTATAAGCGCAGGTTGCAAAAGTATAAATATAATAATGTTGGCTAGATAATAACCATGTCCAAACTCTCCTGGATTTCCTCCTATTACTTGCAGTATATAAACGCAGACATTAAAAATGTTAGATATAAGTATCTCAAATTCGGTCATGGGTATTCCTTTTCATTTATTTATGTCCAAACCTATCCACAGAGTGTTTAGTCCATAGTAGTGCAGACTGTAAGTGTATTAGGCTCTGATCTCTTTCGTGACAAGTCCAGCACTTATCATTAATAAATCTTTCTAGATCTCTGAACTTAGACTCGGCTTCTTTATTAAATTTATCTGATTTGATTTGCATATGAACTTTAGCTTCATTTTCAATCTTCATTTTTTTACCTCATTAGAAGTTGAAGTTAGCTTGTCGTGGTGCTTCCTGTATTTCTTTTTTAAGAGTGCGGCGTTGTTCATCTAAGTTGTCCAGTATTGTTATAGCTTGTTGGGCTGTTATTTTAAACCACTCTCCTAGTCGTTGTCTTCCACCATAAGTCTCTGCGGTCTTGTGTGCCTCACGTTCTGCTTTGTGACGGTCTTCAAAGTAAACAGAATGAACTAACTTATAGTCTCGCATAGGAGAACTTGTCTGGTATCCATTCAGTCGATCTTCTGCATCAATAGCTTTGCCAATCTTTACCCACTCAGGCCATGCGTCATTCACAATTGCATAGACATGCCCTGACTTCTCATTGTCGTACATCGCCTTGGCAAAGATACCAATATCCTTTGGGTTCATCTTGTTAAAAACGAGGAGGCCGATATTACCACCTTGTTGTAAGTAACCGCTAAGTGTTCTGTACTTACGCTTGTAATACACAAGCCCTTCTTCGTTTAGGTGATGATTAACGCCTATCTTGCGCCACGTAAACCCATCCCAACGTTTTCCATCTCCACGAATTGCACCATTCTCTGCCATGCTACGTATCTCTCTATCGTTGTTTCCTTGTATGGCAGTTTATACACTTACCAAGGTGTTGTGGCTATTTTAGAATAGGCCAGAAACAGCAGTTACCACATTGGTAGAAATATCTACAATGGCAACCATTACCCCTAATCCTAATCCTACATAAACTGCGCCGCCTATCATTGCTGTAATCATGTCATATATTCCTTTAAGTTAAGTCTACGATTTCACAGGAATCTCCAGAGCATGCTAGTGTCTGGCTCCCTGCAGTATTGTCTTCCTTTTCGTACTCAGCAAAACTATCCCAGTCAATACTATCAGGCATAATTTCTAACAGCATTTGGTAATCTTTTTTGCTGCAATCCTGATAGGGTGCTTGTTGATAGGTATGCTCGTTGAATGGTAAGAAAGAAACCCCACTCATTTCGTCAAAATGCTCGTACACAAAAGCTCCTACAGAAAGCCATTCGTCTGGGCGTACATTGCAAGTTATGCTTGGTTTGTGTTCACACCAATGTCGTTGATACATTAGCCACATCTTCAGTTGATCTAGCGCAGAAACATCTTGAGTGCATATTGCGCCTGCAGGAGCCATCTGTGGAAAGCTAAACACTACAGTAGTATCAGGCTTCATCACACAAGGCTGGTTTGGTATTTTCTGATCCTTCATAAATTGAGTTAAAGGATCTTTAATGTCACCCCTAACAGTACGAATGTAATAGGGGGAATGACGAGGGTGAATGCCACTGCTAGATGATACCAATTGAGATACCGTTCCTGATGGTTTAACTGTAGTGATAGCAGTAGAAACAGGGATGCCAAGGCGCTCAGACCACTCAGCGTTAGTGAGGACAGCAATAGAACGTAGATGCTCAAGTGTTTTCTCCAATCCTGCGTTTTTGTTTGTAAGTAAAGCGTTGTCCATTATCCCTGTGAGTGACACACCCAACAGGCGTTCTTCTTCTGTATTTCGCACCCACATCTTTCGCAGATAGGGGAACTTAGTGTAGGTAGATTGGATTGTACCCAATATTGTAGCGAAGCGAACTTTTCTTTCAAGATCTGCGATACCATCTGTTGCACGTACTACTACCTCCGTTAGATTACACACTTGGCCTGATCGTAAAATTATCTCGCTACAAGGGTTGCAGCCGAACTCATAGGTTGAATCACGCCGCCCATTCTTAGCCGCTTGCTTCTGTGAAGCTTCTCTGTTGAAGATACCACGCTCACCAGAACCTGACTCAACTAAAGACATCCACTCACGCATGAAAGATACACTATCAGGCTTTTCAGTGTAGCAAACAGAGTTGTTAGCTAACGCCCTTTGAGGCTCATTGGCCCACCACTTGCCAGACTTAGCATGGCGCATCTTATCATCTTCTAAATTACTCAGTGATATCATAGCACTACGGCGAACACCGCCTACGACTACTACTTCACCAATCTTACACATAATGTCATGGCACTCAATAGAAGTTAACTGCCTGCCTTGTGCATTTTTAAAAGATGCAATGGTAAAGTTAAAGAGGTCTATTAGTGGCGCTGGGCCTGATGCCCTACCTCCAAATGTTTTAAGCCTAGCACCTGCAGGGCGAACTCTACTGGTATCCCAAGTAGGGATTTCACCGCTGTACAATAGTGCAATAAGTTGACGTAGTGACTTAGACCAACCTTCTTTGCTATCCTTGACTACAATATTAGTTTCGCTTTCAAATAGCGTAGGTACTTCGGGAAGCTTCTCTGTGTATTGGCGCTCCACACTGAAGCCAACGCCTGTTCCACACATAAGTATGTGCATCGCCTCATCAAATGCCACGATATTATCTACAGCTAAATAAGAGCAGTTGTACATTGAAATATTATCGCGCTCTGCCGCTTTTCCTGCAACCATCAATGAGCGCATACTAGGCATAACTTCTAAACCTAAGATAGCCTGCTCAATATCCTTAATGTAGGAATCGTTGCCAGCTAAGGGGCGTACTACATTATCCATATAACGTGATACTGTTTCAGCCCAAGTTTCCCTGCGCCCTTCTTTGTCTAGCCAACGCGCATAGCGTGACTTGTGTATAAAGGTTTGGTAATCTGTAGGCAGATGGTTATCACCTGCTTTAATTGTTTTTTTCTTATTCATCGGTCATCTCCTGATCCCTGCAATACGCCACGTAATTGTCTATCATTTAATTTCTTTATATTCATTTCTGCTACTGTTTGTAAAGAACCTCCATAAAAGTTTGCAAGAGCAGCAACATAAAATAAAACATCTCCTAGTTCTTTTAAGCTACCTTCCTTGTCAAACAAAGAGTAATCCCTAAGTGACTTCTTTAGTTTTTCTGCCAGTTCCCCTGCCTCTCCTACAAGGCCAAGAGTGTTCTCTATTTGACGGGTGCGCCCTTTTGTAAGGATCTTACCTTCTACCCACTGTGAATAAGCGGCCAGGTCATTCTTAGGTGTGCCATCTTTATTGAACACATCAAAGTAAGCTTTGTCTGATAGCTCTTGTTCATTCATGTATTTCTCTCCTTCACTATTAAGTTAGTCACTGACACATCGTCTATATCATAAACTGTGTCAACTAGCATATCATGTATATCTTCTGAGTGAGATTGTTCATGTGATCCTAGTATGTTATTTTCTTCATACACTTCTAAATTACAGGATATGCTAAAGCTTTTCTTTTTGCTCATCGATGCTTCTCCGCTAAAACTTGGTTCATCTTATTTAAATACCATTCTGCTTTCTGCATATCTTCTGCAGGCTTTTGCTTAAAGCGATACCTGTGCTGGTACTTGATCATATTGCCGTGGCAGTAAGCTATAAACCCTTCGACACCTAAAACCTGTTTAATGTAGTCTATACACTCTATACCACCCATATTGTAGTGGGCTGGTTTATTAACAGGGTCAAACTCAGCCTTTAGGTGCTGTACATTTTCTTTCTTCTTTTTTCGGGTAAACGTAACCAAGTTTTTCATGCGTTGCCTCTTGTTTTAGTAAAGGGGTTAAGTCTAATAAGGTTAGAACCTTCTTCTGTTTCGTAGGCGTTTTTAACTTCTTCTGAAAAAGCTTCTTCCATTAGCTCATCCCTGTAGTCCATTACTTCATCTAATATGTCAGGATTATGATAGCCGTAGTCTAAAAAAGCAGACATAAGAGTTATCACATTTAGCAATTCCATTTTTACTTCTGTGTCTATATCACCTTTTCCTGACATGATTATGTTGGTAGTTATCTCACCAGACCACTTGTCTTCGTCCTCAAGATGTAAAGGCCTAATGATTAATCCTACTTCATCGTCTTTTAAGGTGTAACTCATTCGTCTTTCCTTTCTGTTTTAAGTACTACTCTTTCTTTCTTCAGTCGAGTACCTTTTTCTTTTAGCCAAGCTTCAGGTATTATTCTGTGTGCCCAAAGGAAACCGTTTTTATCACACCATTCAGAGTAGCGAGATTTAGCACCCTTATATAACTTAGCGTTAGAGTTGGAAAATACAAACCTTATATTAAGTTCTGGATGCTGTTGCTTAATTGCAACATGCTTTCGTCTATCATCAGAATCAAACAATCCTTTAGTCTCAACTATTATACCATTGTCTAACTCAAAGTCAGGAGTGTAGGTTCTGTATCTAAGATCCTCCCATTCAATTTTAATCTGTTCATACTTTACTGATCTTTGTCGAGTAGACAGATAAGAAGCAGTCTCTTTCTCTAGGCCGCTTCTATATTTACTGTATACATGACCTCTTTTAATCCTTTTACTTTTTGGCATTCTTTTTTTCTGCCTTTAGATCTGCCTCATATGTATCAGGTTCTGGTGCAGGTGTGGCTAATTTAGCTATATCGCCTGCCAAAGACTGCACTTTGTTTACGAGCATTTTTTGCAAATACTCATACCTATTAGCTTCCATTTGGGCTTGTTGCAATTCTAGCCAGGCTTTGCTCTGCTCTTCATTAAAGTTGTCTGTATAGTAAGTAGTCTCATCTATAGTTAGTTTAGGCATTTAGCTGTTCTCCTGCTATATGAGTGTAATACTGAATAGGTGGCTCTTTAGCTTTACTAGGTATACTAGGTCTAGCCTGCAAGCCTTTGTGACATTTAAATTTAAAGCTGCAGAAATTACAGTCTCTAGGTAAGATAGAATTACCTGTTTCTTTTTTGTAGAACGTTTCTTTAACTGGTTCAAAGCAACGCTCAAAAGGTTCATCGTTGTCTATGTAGTCTACTGTATCTTGTATATTACCTAGAACCTCTTTCTTATTTACAGATGAAGCATCTACATACTTTATCTTGCCGTTTGCCTTGTTCACTACCCACCAGCCGCCAACAGGTACTCCAGCCGCTTCTGCATAGCCTACAAGCTGAGATACGTAACCAAAGCCATCGCCTTTAGCCAGTGTATCAAATGATGCAAACTTATTGTCGTATGACCAAGGCGAAGCTGACTTAACATCATCTAACTTTCCATCCATGATCATGTCGTACTCGCCGTTGATCTCTCTGCCATTATTCATTGTAAGAGTGACGTTCTCATTATCTTGGAACTCTACATCAGAAGCCCTAAGAATACCTTTGAATACAGCTTCAACTATATCTCCTAGCATCATGTTCATCATAAACTGAGGAGGAAAAGGCTCTTTGCCTTCGGAGTCATTCTTATCAAACCATAGCTGGCATTTAGGCCTGCCTATATTAGACATACGTAAGCGGAAGTCATCACGAGGCCCACTATCAAACTGTTTCATTAATGCAGCTTTAACATCTGAGGCAACTTTGTCTGCCACCTCAGATGAAAAAGAAGTCTTACCTGCAACAGCATCTTGAAAGAATTTGTATACTCTAACTTCTGCAGGATGCTCCATTACACAGACTCTACATCTACAATAGAGCCTACTAAATCGGCGTCTTCTTTTGAAAGACTTTTATCCGAACGCTCATTATAGCCATCCATGATTTTACCATTTGTATACTCCACAACTTCTAAGAAGCTGGACAAAGTAGTATTATCTGAATCAAGAAGCTCTAGCTTTGCTCCTAACTGAGTATCCAAGAAGCCATAGTCGTTACCATTAGGCAGAGTACCTGTTAGCGACTGCAATAATACCTCTGACATAATAGGTAGACTACCTTGTTTAGCCAAAGCCCTTAGACTTTTATCTAAATTCTTAATAGAAGTATTATTCTTTAAGTCATAGATAAATGGAACATCCACATACTTTTCTTTAAGAGGATCTCCCTTTGCATCTAAAGGTGCAACAATAGTCAGGCTACCCATGACTACCCTAGTTCTTTTTACAGAACGAACCACATCTTTAGTAGCTTCGGGAAGCCCTTCCCAATCTGCAATGTAACCTGCAGGTCTTCCAAGGTTAAAACCTCCTGTACTATCTTGGAGATCATTCTTTAGGTTTTGTGAAAGTACAGATTTCTCCATGCTATTATGCTCACTGTTCCACCTTGTCCACTGCTCACGCTGTAGAAACACTCGTACAGAAACTGTCTCTGCATATACAGATAGATCAGCCGATACCTTTAAACAGAAAGTGCCTACGGGAAGTACATCCATACGCATTGTCTTTCCACCCATTTCAACTTCAGACTTTAAAGCTGTTTGGATTTGTGTAAGCCTAGCAAGTGTAGGCCCATTGGAATTACTAGACTCACTAGTGTTAACACCCATTAGATGTTCGATAGATTGCCCACGATCTGTGGCAATACTTAACTCATTACTCATTTGTTTTTACCTTTCAATGAGAGTTTCAAGAACTTATAGTTATAGCCTATGTATCAGTTACGTCAAGCCAGTTTGGCCCTATTTTTGCCTCTAGTAGAAGGGGTACGTTCATAGTTACATTATAAGTCTTTTCTATCAAGTCGTTAAGACCTGTATTCATACTAGAAATAATTTCTAATACAGCTTTTTCTTCTTCTGGATGAACGTCTATCACTGTTGAGTCGTGAACTGTATTCACTAAGCAAGAGTTTAGTTTTGATAGACGCTCTTCCATCTCCATTAATACTACAGGAACGATACAACCTGTACTAAAACCTTGTACAGGGTAATTCTTTATCATAGTAAAGTTTGTTACACCTCCATTCTTTCTTCTTACTACATTAGGAAATGCATACTGTCTACCAGAGGGCGTAGTTATTTTATTAAATCTTAACGCCTCATCTGCTAATTCTTGATGCCATGCTGCTATACCCTCATACTTCTCATTGAAGTGTGTATAGTATGCCGCTTCAGCTTTACTCTTTCCATACCCACTAGCGCCGAAAAGTGGTGCGAACGTATGGGCTTTGCCCTCCTGGCGAGAAGTTGCCTGCCCTGCATCACTGATAACTTTAGCTGTATAGCTGTGTACGTCAAACCCTGATGCAATCTCAGCCATAGCAACAGCATCCTGAGACAGGAATGCGGCAACCCTAAATTCAAGTTGAGCGAAGTCAGCTTCACATATTTTCCCGCCCTCCCATCGTGAGATAAACACCCTCTTCACTGGAAACGTACCACCCCGTGGCATGTTCTGCATATTAGGATTACGTCCAGAGAACCTGCCTGTCGATGTGATATGCTGAGTAAGGGATGCATGTAAGAAGCCATCCTTTTTAGTGAACACATCTATGCCTTCTACAAAGCTAGACAGGTAGCTACTGATTGCACTGTGGCGTTTAAGCTTAGTTAAGAACATTAAAGCCTTGTCCATCTTTTTAGTTTTAGCAGTAGACATAAGTACTTCTAAGTTATCCTTTCCTGTACTAAAACCATTGGCGCTAATCCACTTTGCACTAGGGGCCGCAAAGCCCAGCCCAGCTAATTGATTAGTATCTTTCAGACCATAGCCACGCGAGTTACAATCCTTACACTTATTAGGCTTTGAATAGTTTGTGCCATCCTTCCTTACTTTATAGGCATACCCCTTACCTTTACAGACAGGGCAGGTAAAAGCATTAGTTCTTCTAATGAGTTTACTATTAGCTTCTACCGCCGCCTTAAAGTCTTTTGTACCTTTAGTCAGTTCAAATATATCTGCCCATTCTCTTCTTTCGTTAATCCTTCTAGAGAATATAACTTCAGATAGTTGCAAAGGGCTGTTTAGGTTTATAGGTGTGTCACCCATGTAACTTCTTACATCCCTTTGCAAGCAATCTTCTAAGTCTGCCTTTTCTTCTTCAAACTCTTTGCGAACTAAATCTAAGGCTTCTCTATCCACCCTGATTCCAGAGATGTTGATTCGGGTAAGGGTTTTACAGACTCTGAAGGTAATGTCTCTTGTGGTAACAAGGCCTCTGGAATCTTGCTTACTATAGTCTCCTTCGATGGAATGGAACAACTCGCCAGTAGTAAGCAAGTCGCAACGGAGATAATGCTCAAGTTCATTAAGGGGTATTTCATTTGTATTGTATCCTTCTTTAAAGTAGCGTTTCAAGGTATCATCCTTTTGAACGCTCAGGTTTCTACGCTCTGCACAAGCACCTAGTGCCAGCAGATCTTTCTGACCACGCAATAAGACGTATTCAGCTAACATCGTGTCGTATATAGCCCCTTCATACTTGAAGCCACATTCCCACAGCCACATTAAGTCATGCTGTGCGTTATGCATTATAAGTAACGTTGTGTTGTCTAGCACTTCTTGTATGAATTTTGTGCCAGACCCAGAAGTATCTTTCTTCTCAACGTGATCTATATTTATTAAGTGTAGCTCATTTACGTTGTCTACATTCATCATACCCACTTGAACTAAAAAGTTAGTCTCTTCAAATGGATCTAGGTGTAACTTACCTCCTCTAGTTATTGTTGTGTTTTCTACGTCTAAAACTAATCTCATTTATCTCTCCTACGCTGTGTATAAAGACCTTCCACCGTCCAACTCACAATGTATAACTCCATGCCAGCCACCTTTAAGCTTATTCTTTGCTATATTCAAGTGCCTTTGCGTGTCTTGCTCTTCTGCACCTTCGACAAGAGGGTTCTTAGAGATCAAAACCATCAGGTCTGCCTCTGCGGCTTTACCTGTCTTGGAACCTTCCATCATGCTTTGGTCTACATAGACCTTACCTTCTGCTACAGCACTTAGCTGAGACATCCAGATAACACAGCAGTCATGCTGCTTTGCAATATTGCGCGCATAAATAGCCGCATCTTTTAGGTATATGTCAGACTTATCGCTATTCTTTGTAGCAAACTTATCCCCCATATCCAGGATTAGTATGTCGGGCTTCTCTTGCTTAACTACAGACTCCACCCACATCATGTCTTTGTTGGTACTGTCCTTCACTCGTATGTTCTTCCTGACAGGCTCATACCTAGACCTAGCCAGAGACACATTAGCTTTGACTTCATCCATCGTCATGTTAGCGGCGGCGCTCAAGTATCGTGCCGCAACTCGCTCATAAGCTTCTTCATTACACATGACCACGCACTTAGCACCTTGAGAGGCCCAGCCATCAGGCCCAGCTACTAAGGAAGCATGGAAGGAAGTCTTACCTGTGTTAGGCCTTGCTCCTACCAAAAGTAAATGCCCACCTGATACACCCTCTACTTTTTTACGCAGACTAGGGATGTTGAACTTCCACTGTGTTTGTAGGTCATTGGCTTTTATAATAGTATCTAAGCTAATGTCTTCCCACTCAATTCTAATGTTAGGTGTGAAGTCATTCTTAAAATCTTCAACAATTCTCCTGAGAGGCTCTAGGCTTTTCTCTGTACCATTTACAAAATCAAACCCTAAGTTGGCTACAAGCTCACCTACGTGTTGCTGAAATAATGTTCCAAGAACTTCTTCTGCAATGTCCTGCTTTATGCAACTCTCTTTTTCGAGCTTACGAAACATATCTTCATAGGATACTTTATTGGCTGTAGTCATAGTCTGATTGTGCGTATAAAATAAAGCCTCTACATCTGCTACTGTAAGATCGCCCTCAAACTCAGCCATAGCTTTGTCCATAGTTTGCTTGATCTTTCTAATATCCTTAGTAAAGATTCTATCAGGACAACGTATACCTTTATGTAAGTCGTAAAACTCACGGTTCATCATCGTTTTAAGTAATGCTAGTTCCATCATCTTTTTTTACTCCCTTGTTATTGTTTGCCTTGCTTCTGTCTAATGAGGCTCTTCTCTCTACTTTGCTCATAGGCATAATGTAAGGTACTACCGTTCCCGTGTTCCAGAGTTTTGCGTGGGATGCTGCCTCTTCTTGAGTCTCAAATAAAAGAGGGGCATCGTGTACAGTAAAGGGGTTCTTACCTGTGACGTAGCAAAACTCCCCAGTGTCAATCTCAATATGAATTGCGTACAAGTTATCGCCCCCCTACATCTACAGATAAACATACAACCTTCATGTTGTTATCGCTTACTAACATCTCTGCACGTTGTCTATACTGATCGCACATCGTTTGACTTTCAAAAGTGTTTAACTGGTAATGCTCTACTGGCATCCCTGCAGTAACCTGCAACCAAATTAATATCCACGCCATTAAAATACTCCTTTAAGTTTATCTAAATCTGTTTCTTCTCTGTATTTAATATCATCGTCTAGCCGAACTGCAGTAGTTTTTATACCCGTCCACGCTTCAACCTCTCTTTTATATTGTATAGTTTTTTGTGCGGCATCAGGGTCTAGTGCTATTACTACGTGCTTAAACCTCCCTATTACATCATAATGTTTGTCTGTAAGGCTTGTGCCAAGTATTGCAAGACTGCTAATGCCTGGAAATACTTGTGATGCTATTTCTGCAGAGGTGCAATCCTCTACTAAAAGTAATGTGTGCATAGTGTCTCCACAGGTAATCAGGTAGTAATCAGCCTTTCCACTGTACCTATACCACTTAGGTACGGCTCCTCCTACGGATCTACCATTCATATCTATAATCTTACCCTTGTAATAAATAGGAAACACAACCCTTTCATCCTTTACATCGTAGAGAAGTCTTGATGACCACAGGCCCCACCTTTCTTTAAAGTCGTGAAACTTTGTATGCTCTGGTGTGGGCTGTACTACGTATTCTGGTATTTCCATAGTTTCTGGTTCCTTCTTAGGTTCTTCTGCCTGTTTCTGCATTAGCAATTTAATTTCGGCTGCTGTTAAATCAACGTGGTAGTTTCCTCTAACATCACAGTTAAGTTTATAACAGTTATACTTTATTGTGCCTAGTTCTTTGGTGACAGTAAAAGTATTTTTGCTATTACAAGAAGGACAAACGGATCTCTTACTCTCACCATCACTGAGATTTAAAGAATCCAAGTAGCCCTGTATGTTCATTTTACTTCCCTTTTAGATAAAGCATTAGTTGCACCTTTAAGTGTGTTAACTAAGTAGGGTTTCATACTAGCTACGTTCTTATGTGCTGACACTTGCATTATGTTTACTGCATCAGCACCACCCTCAAGCATCTCTGTGATAGCTGTTCTCCTGAGATCCATTGCTGTTAGATAGGAAGGTAGATCAGCCTTTTCAAGAACTTCATTTACTAACGGAGATATTTCTAACTTAGTGTAAGGTGTAATCTTATTAGCCCTTAAAACTGTTCGAGGCGCAACAAACTCGCCTGACCACCCAAAATCATCATTCTGTTGAATTAACATATTTGCTAACCCTTCTCCTATAGGCAGGTGTACTTCTGCATTACGCTTGCTTTGCACAAAGCTAACTTGCCTATTAGGTATGTCTACTTGATCCCATTTAAGAAGTCGCATGTCTCCTACTCTCTGTGCCCAATCATATGCCATGTGAACTATAAGGCCTATGCTCCTGTACCTGTAGTCTGAGTATGCTAAATTTAGAAATTTCTTTACTTGAGCGTTAGTCCACCTAACTCGCCTAACATCATTGTTAGTTGACTGTATGAGATTTATAGGATCGTACTTTATTACGTCATGCCGCATTGCATGCTTCCATGCTACACTAAAAGCCGCCTTACGATAGTTAGCCGTTCTTGTTCCTGTCTTTAGCCAGTGATTGTAAGCCTCTTGGCAAGCCCTTACATCTAAATCTTCAATATAAAAGTTAGCCAAGTGCTTGTTGCCTATGGGTGTAATGCCTGCCATTTGTAAATGCTTTTCATAATCCTTTTGAGTAGAGCCTTTCAGCTTACAGAAAGAGCCACTGTTAAGATAATACTTTATTATGTCTTTTACCTTTTTCATTTTTCTAACCTCAAAGCAAACCAAGATACAGGGAATAGCACCATCATCACGGCACAAATTTTATTAGCTACCAGCCTAGTCTCTAGCTGTGTGTCACCTGTACATCTTAGGTTGCACATATCAGCGAAGGCATCGAGGCTACCGCTCCAGTACCACTCAGTCATGGTATTCTGAGGTAATATCATACGTGCTTGCTCTGGGCAGACACCTTTGCGTAACATGGATTTGTACTCATCTAACATAACTTTTTCTATAGCATAAGGATTAGCATCCTCAAAATCATCATTGTCATACCATGTATCTCTATCAATAACTACAGAACCTTCACTACCTTGCTTCTTGTCAGCACTACGTCCACGCCATACGTCAGGTACATAGAACTCAGGATCACTGTCTACATAGCGTCTGCTTATCTCATTCCAGCGTAGGAACTTATGTTTAACTAACTGCCTAGCCACAAAGATTGGAGCCTTGACAGTGAAGGATGCAAAGCAGTGACCAAAAGGAGAGAGGTGCTTATGCTCCGCTAAGTAATGTATAAGCTTTCGATCACCATCTTTTAAGACATACTGATCTGTTTCACTGTCGTGATCAGCCCATGTGGATTCTTTATCAAAGCTTACCCTGGCAGCATTAACCACTGACAGGTCATTACCCATGTGATTTACATATGTTGTTTCAATCATTTTTTTGTATCCTCCCAAGTCCAAGTACCGTCTTTTTCTTTTTTTACTGTATATAAATGAGGTGGCCCTACGTCATCCATATAGTGCTGACTGTAACGATATGAATACTCATCTAACGCTTCTTTGTGTTCAGTGTAGCCATCTGTTATTATACCCTCCGCAGGGCACATAAACTCTAACACCCATAGTTGGGTCACTTTATCACGATCTTTTTCTGGTATTCTTGTTAGCGTTACTACTGCTTCCATCTTGATGTAATCTTCAATCATCTAAAATCTCCTCTCCTTTAGAACTTTCTATATTTTTCATTAAAGAATTTAGGTTTGCTCTATGATAAGTCACAGCAAATGGATGAGCAGGGGCAGGGATCTTCCACATTTTAATAGTTTTAAACTCTTCTGAAGATGTCCTAACTTTCATGCCACATCTAACATCACTCTCACCTGCTCCGTATCCCATAAAACAATTATTACCCTCTTTGTTCACAACACCTAGATATGTTACTGGTGCATTAGATGGAAAATTAATCATTTTAATGTCTCCCTATGAATAGATAAACCTTTTACTAAAAACTCTTTGGCCTCAGCAGCATCCCCTCTGTTTAATGTGTCTAATGCCCATGCAAAATAGCTTTCAGCTTTAAAGTCTATTGTATTTTCAGTGCTACTTAATTTTGGTTCATTGCACTTCATTACAAAGTGGTGATCTAAAAATGGTAGTAGCTCAGGTTTAGCTGTAGGTACGTCTACGCAAACCCAGCCAAACCCCTCTTTGCCTCCAAAGATCTTTCTAGCATCAGACTGAGTACCAGCCCAGTTGCCTTTTAAGTCTGTATACAGTTTCATAATTCTATTTCCCAACCTTGTTGTAGTAATAGCATACAAGATAAATGAAACCGACTGTGTATAATATGCCAAATAATATCATGCGTAGCACCTCTCAGTAGATAGGTAGCCTTTAGGGCTACGTTTAATGTTTTTACCTGCGGCGTTTATCTCGCCTATGATAGTATTATTAACAGTGGCAAAACGTATGTAGGTGTACTCAGGTGAGGCATCCAGTAAACGCTTATGCATTAGCATCGCTTCCTTCGCTGTAAATACAGTAGTGACAAATTCTGCACTGCCACAAAATACTTTGTATACTTTTATTGCTTTACTCTTATCCATAGTAGTCTCTCCTAATCAGTCTGATCTATTGCAATTATTTCATAGTCACGTAGTTGATCCCGAACCTGTTCAGCAGACCAAGCATAAAGGTAAAAAGATTTTTGACCATCAACTCCCGTAGTGCGTGTAACATATCCTGTAGTGTCTGTAACCAACTCAACATAATATCTAAACATTAATTAACTCCATTTCTACGTCTATGTTTTTTATCTTACCATAAGTTATAACCAACTGTTGTGCTTCTTCAAGTGTTTTTACAGCGTGATAACAAATGTGCTGCCTGGATGACACACTATACAAATTGACTCTAAAATCAAATTCCACTGTTTTTGCTTTCTATAAGTTGCATTGCAAGAATATTATCTTCAATGTCATTTAACTTTTTAGCTAATGCAAATAGCTCTTCTTCTAACTTGTCGCGCTCTCGCTGTAAGTTTTCTATCTCTCCGCACATGCTCATTGTGTAATTCCTTTTAAAATGTGTGAGATCACAGGTACAGTCCAGCTATTGCCTATCATCTTATAGCGTTGTGATCTACTTACTTTTTCTGTGTATCCCTGCGGTATACCTTGTAATGACTCGCACTCCTCTGCTGTTAATTTATCTGATAGGTTCATTGATTTACAGGGTACATTGTTCCCGCCAGTACCCATGTGTGCAGTAAGACATGGTGTAACACCTGTTTTGATATGTCTCCAATTACGGTTGCGGTATCTGTAAAAATCTCCTTGCCAACTTGGTCTATCAGGTAGCTCTGCTATAGGTATGTTAGTCCAGTAATATCTTTTCCTGTTCTGTTGCACAAATCTATCTGAATTAATTAGAATAGGTTGGACGCCTAGATATTTACTTATGATATCTAAGCTTTCTTTTTTCATACTGACATTCTCAAGTAAGAAATATTTAGGCTTTAGTTCTCTCTTTAATCTGACGTACTCAAAGAATAGTTGGGAGCGAGGGTCATCAAAGTTTAACTCTTGCCCTGAGTTGGCATACGAAAATCCCTGACAAGGAGAGCCACCTATCAGCAGGTCTATG